>Ga0181535_10000041_pt1 | contig 185631 bp, 144 predicted proteins | sample PEATcosm2014_Bin_44_FD_119774 | JGI IMG/M metagenome (GOLD analysis project Ga0181535, IMG submission 119774) | Peatland microbial communities from MTU Mesocosm Facility, Houghton, MI, USA - PEATcosm2014_Bin17_30_metaG | ecosystem: Environmental > Terrestrial > Soil > Wetlands > Peat | place... | reverse complement strand
AGTCCACAGAGCGGTTCGCCTGGTTCACACCGGCCGCCGCGCTCCATCGTGCGTATCCAGCGACGCGCAAACCCGCATGTTTACTGACTCCAGCGAGGTGTAGCACTATGTCACTGCTCTCTGATGCGCGATGGAAAGGATGTTGCCGAAACTGTAATTATGGAAGTGGGCCATTGCCCCGAAGTAGGCGGTGAGCGTCTCGCTCTTGCCATGCTCAAGCTGCTCGATGAGGAACTTGACGTTCTCGGCAATGACTTGTTGAGTGGTGGACTGCTGGCGGTTGCTGTCGAGCGCCGCATTCTTACTGTGCGGCGCGGTGCGATTGCTGCTGCTGTTATTACTCTTGAAATTCATGTTTTTGTTCTCCTTTTCCGCCGTGACCGGCTGAGCGTTTTTCTCACCCCTGGTTGGGAAGCGCGAAGACGGCGGAGGACCGAGACAAAACGCAGCGCCCGACGGTGGGAGTCCGTCGGAAGAGGCACGGCAAGTGACAAACACGTACGATCGTTTGGCGCGCAGCCGCGCTCCGCATGGACGGAGAAGGCCCGTTCAGCGCACGATCAGATTGTGCGCTGGGCCGTCCACCCGAGGAAGCGAAGTGGGTTGGAGGGAAACGACTGTGATACGATTCAGCGCCCCTGCTAAGGAGGGCCATGAGAGGTCGTAAAAAGTAAGGAAGGACAATCTAGATTGTTGATTGAGCCGACAATTTGGTTCTAAATCTGAGATGCAGACTCCGAGAGAACGCTTGTTGTGATTTGCATCCTGTCGCGCCGTGGTCAATCGCGCGTTTTGAGGTACGAATCGGCAGCTAACCGATTGGATGAAATTGTTCACGCTTTGCATTTCCGTTGAATGCAGGTCTTAACTACGAACCGAAATCTTTCGAAGGACATCATCTCCCTTCCGAATTTCTGCTCTTGTAACAAATTCGAAAACGTCAGGAACTGCTTTTGGGACGGTTAGTTCCGCCACTGCATTTGCCACGCCTCTAATCCTCTTCCGCTCCGCAAAGGGATACCTAGATAGAGGTGCAAACGTGCTTAAGCCACGCCCCACTGGACGATAAATTGTACTTCCTGAGTTGATCGGAGAGAGGAGTGCCGATTTATGATAAGCGTACAGGAGCGCCGAGGTGTCCAGTGTGAGTACAAGGTGTTCGTTCTTTCGATAAGCTCGTGCTCGAAGAAGGACTCTCACTCGCTCCTCTGAGACCCAGAAGAAGACGTGGCGGTTCAGAAACCGGTACCATTCTCGCGGTGTGCATCCATTCAAGCATGACAACAAGGCTGATTCTCGCATCGGCTTCTGATCTCTGATGGTTGCGCTTCCCAATTCAGGATGCCGTATGATGACAGACTCCGGACGATGGTTTGATTCGATCGCGACCCGCGTCGCGCCATGGATCTCAAACAAGTCCAGAAGTGCCGATGTGCTTAGCAGACCGTGAGTCTTGATGGACTCCCAACTGTCCTTCTCGGCCATGTGGTAGAGGCGTGGGTAATGATTCGCAAATTCGTCAGTGCTAATCCCGATTTCTACCATGACCGCCTATCGATGATGCTTCGAAAATCAAAACGGGTTGAAATGAGAGAGACTGGAGCCGCTGCAACTCGTTCTACTTCTTCGATGAAGCGTATCGTGTCGAGCGTCAATTGATCATATCGACGCGCATGCGCGTTTTCTGCTGCGATATAGTCCGCGAAAGTAAGTGCTATGTCCGTTGGGGCGTTGAGGCTTGCCGCTTGTCTCAGTAGCACCCAATCAAATTCGCCAACCCTCCGTTCCCGGTTGGTGGTCGAAGTTCTTTCATTTTTCATTAGCTCTTCCGCATCGAGGTTGGCTCTCTTTGCGATAACGGGCCAGTCAATTGGCTGGGAAAGAGGTCCAGAGGTTCCACCTGCAGGGTTTTGGACCCGAATAGGGTAGGTACGGCAAACCTGAATCACTTTACGAACTCTGCTCGGGGAGATTCCGGCCTCCGACAAACACCCACCTACGGTAGTGTCTCGCGAAGTAACAAAGGGATATGTTCCGTGATAAAGGCTTAGGCCTGTACCTTGGGTACCTTCGACCAGGATTCGCTTGCCTTCGCGGTAGATTCCTTCGAGTACTTCCCAGCACGCACGCCGTGTGAATGGCTTCAACTCTGGAACATCCTTTGCCAATCGGATCCGCTTTCCTCGATCTGTAATTCTCCGAGCTGTAGCCAATCCCACTCCTCGCCCGGTTGAACTGATTCGCTCTGTCAACCCGAGCTCACCTTTAATATCTCGAGCAGAAATGATCATTGCCTGTGGATCAATGCAGAGACGGCTTGCGTCAACCCCGCATTCGCTGATCTCCTTTATCAATAGATCCGAGTTTAGAACTGCTCCGGGTGCGATGATAAGTGATGCCAATGGATTACGAAGAGTTCCTGATGGGAGTTGGTGGTGAGTATACGGCGCTGGCTTGACGTATACTTTGTGACCGGCATTTGGCCCCCCAACGCGCACCAGTGCGTCATATTCTCTTGCCAAGAATGATGCTATGTGGCCTTTCCCCTCGCTGCCGTATTGGCCCCCAATCAGAACATCCACAGTTCGAGCATAAAATCTTGTATAGAATCCCAGACGGCTAGCCGCTCGGACAAACACATCGCTGGGAAGGTTCAAGTTCGTGTCTAATACAACGTCCGCCATGTCTTCGAGTGACTGGATGCGAGCTTCGGCTTTGTCTCGCCGTGTAGCGGCGAGTGTAGAGAACTCCTCTAATCCGGAATTCCTCTTCTGATACCGTTCAGAAAGAACAGTGTCGGGAGCTGTCAAGTGGATATGGCTAACCAGATAGCCATAAGCTTCTCTGATCTTCCTCACCTGCTCCGGAATGCGGACTGCATCAACGACGACAGTTGCGTTGCCTTCGGCAGGACCGAGCCTACTCAGAAGACGCCTGAGTTCATCTCGCACCCAAGCGCCGTTGGTTTCACGATCCATTCTTTGTCCGAAACGCTGCATTTCACCGCGTTCAGAGAGTTCACGCCCAGTTTTTTTAGAGGCGATCTCCAAGAGCACGTCCTTGGTCTTGAGTGTATGCACGTCGTCAAATTCAGAACGTAGACGGTTGACCAGCGTGCTCTTACCTGAAGCGATGCTCCCCGAAATCAGTACAATTTTCTTTGGCATGCTCGCTCCTTATACAAATTGATCTTGCTCAGCCGTGACTTCAAACAGACTTGATTGTTTGGCACGGGGAATCTCAGCGTTCGGAAGGTCGTATACCGTAACACTTAGCTGGGCGGCGCTTAGTCTCTGGTTAATGATTTCCCGAACAATTCCCCAATCGCCTCCGGCTTGCCCGCTGCCGATACGAGGCAGATGAATTGATGCGCCCTTATCTCTTGCGAAGATGGCAACTTTTTCCAGTGCCTGATCCAACGCCAAGTAACGAATGCGTGGCTTTTGTGAAGGACCATATCCGTGCTGAGTCACGAGGCTTGCGAGAATAAGATCGTGTCTGATCTGAGAGAAATGGACATTTCCAAGGCGGAATTCGGTTCTGTTCGAAGTTGCCCAATTCGTGAAGTCCCGTTGAGCGGTAGGCCATTCTTTCCGGACAGCTAATGCAAAGCCAGCTCCCCAGGTTAGGGCTTTGTCATTCACTATTTGGCAAATCACTTTCAAGTCTCTTCCGCGAGGCTTGGTAGCGTCACCTCGAACGATTGAGAATTTGGATGTAATCTTAGATTCGGTCTTGGGGCGAGCGATCCCTAGGACCCTGGGAATTAGATGTCCCGGGAAGGGCGCCACACCCAAATAGTCGATATCCCAAGACTCTCCCCCAAATCTGACATCTGCTTCTGTATCTGTGAATCCAATGGCGATGCATTCACTCGCTTTGGATGATTTAGGTAAGTTGACTCCACTCGTTGGGATGCCTAAATTCCCGAGGGTTGCCGAGGCAATTGAATAATCGATTTGATATCGTCCGGAACTATCGCAGTGTGCCGCTAACGCAAAACTCCTGTGAGGCGTAAGGCGCATCATTCGGAGTAGTACAGCTTCGGCTGAAACCATGAACCTACGCCGGAGATCAAGAATCGTTTCGACATTGGGTAAGAGTTGAGCATCGCTCGGAAACACACCGAGTGGCATTAAGATCTCGGCCGCTCCAACGTTGCAGAGCATTTCGAGCTGCCACTCATCGTCCGACATTTCTTCGTGTGTCGCCCGGTTGCGCACTTCTTCTGCGCAGTCGGGAAACAGCGTGTGTGCGATCTCATGTGCAAGCGAAAAGCGCAGCCTGGCCTGTGGCCTGAGAGGGTTGAATTCGATTACGAATCGACCTGAGGGAGCCGATGTACGTGCATCGAGGATGTCAGGGTTTGGCTTCAAGTGAATACCGAGCAATTCGGCGAGTTGCGACGGGTCGTATGGCGGTCCTTGCCATCCCTTTTCGATCGCATCGAGGACGGTCGATTGTGCGCGCTTTTTTATCTCCTCTACTGGGTCCATGCTTTCTAAGGCAATAACCGAAGCGTGTGTCCAGTGCTGTGCGATAGAGGCGATCTTTGATTGGGCGAGTGGTATGGGCATAGACGGAACTTGCCCAGTGTATCTTTTATATGGAATTCTTTGCTCAGCGAGTCGCACATCCTCGGTAGTCTCAGGAATCAAGTCTCCTCGGCGTTTAAGAATCCGTTCGAGGTCATTTAGTAATCCAATACGATTGGTCTTTGGCGCATTCATGATTTCTCACCCATTGCATGTTTAAGTTTTGCGATCGCTCTCGATCGAATCTGGCGTATGTTGGTGGTTGTCGTATTCAACCTAGTGGCAAGGGCTTGCAGTGCGTCAGACGGCATTCGTTGCTGTCGTGCACCAGGATTGTTCCAAAACATCGTCTCCCGAATAACTTCGCGTTCACGTTCTTCGAGTTCCATGAATGCGTTCTCCAAAGGTCCAATGGGCGATTCTTCCGCATCGTCACCTTTCTTTTGTTCGTCATCGGGGAACAACTCGATGTCTTCAGCAAAGACCACCTGAGGTTCCTGACGGTACAGATCACAAACGGTATTTTGCAGGATTGTACCCAGCCACCCTCTAACATGCCATCTGTTTTCCTCGGCTGATTGGCCGACAGTCGGTCTGAATGTGCAGGCTCTCCGGAATGCCTTGACGAATGAGTCTTGAACGACCTCAAGAACCCTACCTTCACCGATTTGCGAAAGGTAAGCACTCCTGCACACATTCACAAGGTAATCATAGTGCCGTCGATAAAACTCCTCCCAAGCCTCCGCCGCACAAGAACGGTCGGCATGTGTCTCAGCCATTTGAGCTAAGAGCTCGGAGTCGAGTGCCGAGCTGGCGCTTTTGTCGTCCTTATCCATTCGACGGAGGAAGAATCCATTTCACTGATTGAATACGTAGAAGCGTGACACAAGCGAGTCGGTTCTGTAAACGGTTAACCTGTCACGCTCCGCCGTATTTGAGGCGAAGGGAAGGAGAGACCGGTAGGGTTTCCTTGACGCATATCTGCTGGCCAGCTCACCCGTTCAGTATTGGAGGTAAACCCATGAAAAATAACGATACCAGCAACGAAATTGCGGCGATCGACAAGTTGATTACCGAAGAGGCTCGGCTCACCGAGCTGGTGGAGGAACTGGTTGATATTGAAGAATTCGCTCACCACGGGCGTCCCGTACCTCATGCGCGCCACTACAAGATCAATGTGGACGGGACACAGCACGTAGTGCACACAGCGGAAATCACCGGCGAGGAGATCTTAAAGCTCGCCGGACGGCAGGGATGCCTCGAATTCAAGGTCGTTCAGCACTTTCGTCACGGGCGGCAGGAGAGCATCGAGGCCCATCAAAGGGTCAATCTCCGTGCACCTGGAGTGGAAAGGTTCACAACTGCGGCCAAGATGGTGCAGGTCACAATTGACAGCCGTCCGATGACAATTCAAGCCGGCTCCTATGCGCTGACCGAATTGAAGGCAAAGCTGTCGGTAGATGCGGCGAGAGTGCTGGATCAGGTGATTGGGGGAGAGTTCCGTGAACTTTCCGATCAGCACAGAATCCACATCAAGGGTGGCGAAGTCTTCGTTAGCCATGTTCGCACGGGGCAATCATCGTAATGATCAATGAAAACCATCTCGAAGAACTGAAGCAAGCGTGCGGGGACGTTTCCGTGGCAACCGAGGGCGGGGTGGATTTTGTCTTCATCCCGCGGCTCGTCCTCCCCGAAGGATGCACTCCGCATGAGACACCTGCTCTTCTGTGCACAGGGCAGCATGGAGGATATACTACGCGGCTTTTTCTTCCTACTATCATTCCGGGCAAGGGGGCAAACTGGACTCGACACGTGGTTCTAGGAAAGGCCTGGCACACGTGGTCGTGGAACCAAATCCCTGCCAGTTTTCGTCCCGCAGAGATCCTCGCAGAACACCTGAGAGGTCTGCGATGAAGGTGCTCTTCAAAATCACGCAGGGCCTGCGTCGGGATGCCTTATCCTCTCTTCGCAGGCCTCATCCTTTTGCCGGTGAGCGCGTTGGATTCCTAAAGTGCCGCGTGAACTCGACAACATCATGTCTCATTATCCTGGCTCACAATATGCATTACGTAGCCGACGAGGATTATCTCAACGATCCTTCGGCCGGAGCGACGATGGGGCCTTCGGCCATTCGGAAGGCGCTGCAGGCAGCCTATCGCGAAAACGCGGCAATGTTTCATGTGCACATACATGAACACGAAGGTAAACCGGGCTTCAGCGGAACCGACAATAGAGAATCCGCTCTCTTTGTCCCCGACTTCTGGAATGTTCAACCATTTCTTCCACACGGGGCGATAGTGCTAAGCAAGGACTCAGCATGGGGAAAGTGCTGGTTTCCTGGTCAGAGTAGACCGTTAGATATCGACGATTTTGCGTTTGTTGGGATTCCCATGAGGTGCACGTGGAAACAATAAGCTCCAGTACCAGTCTCAATCTCGCCAGACAGAGTTTTCTTGGGCCAAGAAGCGACGAAACTTTACACAAGACCGAAGTCGCAATTGTCGGACTTGGCGGTGGCGGCTCTCATATTGCGCAGCAACTCGCGCATCTCGGAGTCGGCAACTTTCTATTGCTGGATGCAGATCGCATCGAGGATACAAACCTCAACCGTCTCGTCGGCGGCAGGGCGTCCGATGTGAAGCGCGGTTTGCGAAAGGTGTTCATTGCAAAACGCCTAATCAAGGCGATAAACCCCAAGTCGACAGTCCGTGCGAAACCGACCAATTGGCAGGAGCAGACCTCTCTGCTTCAGGAATGCGATATTGCCTTCGGATGCATCGATTCATTGATCGCACGGAGCGAATTTGAGGCATTTGCACGGCGATGCATGGTTCCCCTTATCGATATTGGAATGGACGTGCATCAAATCAATGATGAGTTTGTGATCAGTGGACAAGTGGCCCTCTCGATGCCGGGATTACCCTGCATGCGCTGTATGGGAATTCTGAATGATCAGGCATTGAAAAAGGAAGCTGAACAATATGGGAAGGCTGGCTCACGCCCACAAGTAATTTGGCCGAATGGAGTTCTCGCGTCCACTGCAGTGGGGTACTTCGTGCAGTTGACCACCCCTTGGCAAAGATCACAATCTCCGCCACTTTTGATGGAATATGATGGCAACACTCAGACGGTCACTGCCAGCAGCAAGGTCCCATACCTCCCGAAGATTTGTTCACACTATGCCGAAATGGGCAATTTGGGCGACCCATTTTGGTCGCCCACTTCGCTGCGATGTTCAGTTCCGGGATTCAAGCCTCAGTTTTTGACAACTTCATCCGGCAACCGTGTCTGAGTATAGAGCTCGACAACTTGCGCTTTATGGACAAGCTGGTAGGCTTCGTTTAGTACGGATGCGTTGACGAACTGCGTCCCGCTAGCAGAGGTCACTTGCCCGTGACCGCCGTGAATGTGACCGAATACATGCAATCTCGGCTTGAGTTCCTCAATTCTCTTTGTCAACTCCTCGCAGCCGAGATGAGGAGTGATTGAGTGCGACTGATCGAGGGTTCCAAACGGAGGACCGTGTGTTACCAGAATGTCCGTGCCCTCCGGAATCATCTTCCAGTAACGCCGAATGGCCGCACCGCGCTTGACGTTGAAGGCCCAGTTATTGAACGGGGGCTGGACGGGTGATCCCCAAATGCTCAATCCTTCAATTTCCACGCCCGAGTTTTCGAGATAGATTGCATTGGTCAGTAGCGCTCTCGCCACGCCAGGCTGGCGCTCGAAGATCCAATCATGGTTTCCTGCAATAACGACTTTATGACGGTGCATCTGCTGGCCGAGCCATTGATTGAAGTCCGTGACCTCTGTCGACGAGTCGCCGAAAGTCATGAAGTCGCCCGCATGGATGAGGATGTCTCCTTCGGGCACGCTCAAGTTGGCGTGCTGTCCGTGAGTGTCGCTGATGCAGACAATGCGGACCAGAGTCATAGATCCATTATGCCGGTGTCCAATGCATTTGGCACTGACTGAGAGTTCAATGCCGGATTCGTACGGGTCGTCGCGGGCTGAGGCCGCCTAAGCGGATTATTATGTTTGTGAACTATGCAAGAGACAAAGGTTCACCGCGAAACGCTCTACAGCGAAGTTTGGGAAGAGCCGATCTCCAAACTCGCCCTTCGTTACAACATCTCCGATGTGGCTCTGGCGAAGGTCTGCCGCAAGCTGCAAGTGCCCGTTCCACCGCGCGGCTACTGGGCAAGAATCCAACACGGACAGCATGTAATACGACCGAAGCTCCCGAAGCTGCCTAACGGTTCGCTTGAAGCGGCGACCATTTCGCCCGTTCTGCTTAGGTCACGTGCGCTGCCTGACGCTGTCTTGAAGCAGAGGGAATTCGAAGCGGAGCCGGCGCACCGAATCTCCGTTGATCCGAACCGAGAACTGCATCCCCTAGTTCGCAAGACACGCGCGGTTCTGAATGGAAGAACTTTCCCAAACGACAAAGAGTTCCCACTCGCAGTTCATGTAAGTAAGGCCCTCCGTGAGAGAGCACTCCTCCTGGTCAGCACATTGCTTTATGCCTTTGAGGAGCGCGGTTTCAAGATTGAAGTTCGTTCAGGTCAGAACGGTGGATCGATTGTCGTCATCCACGACGAGCCCTTGCGATTCTCTGTAGATGAGGAGGCACGGCGGGAAGCCGGGCCGAAATCAAAGACGACTTCTGCGGATGGCGCGAATGTCGATTCCGACGCCGCCACAAGACTCACTTTTCGCATTCACGATTTCTGGGCCAGTGGTTTCCGGAGAAGCTGGTCAGATGGTGCAAGACGATCTCTGGAAGAGCAGCTCAACGACATGATTCCCGCCTTGGTGGACCTAAGCCTGGTGATTCGTGAAAAACGCCTGGAAAGCGAGCGGAGAACGGCTGAGATACACGAGGAGTTCCGGCAGCGAGATCTGGAGCAATCACGGAGACGGCAGATGGAATCGGACTCGCGAAACTGGCGGACTTCCACAGAACTGCGGTCCTTGATTGCAGAGGTCCAAGGTTCCGCCTCCGAGGAAGAGATTGATTCGCCGGAAGTGACCCGCTGGCTCAGTTGGGCCAACTGGGTCGCATCCGAAAGCGATCCATTGAAAGGTGGGGTGAAAGCCTTTATTGAACGCTACAAGTTCTGATCCTCCCTTCTCGATCAGCACATGAACCAATCAAAGGGTTTATTCGTTTTTACGTTCAATATTCATTTTATTTGAATATTGAATAAGATTGTCCTAGAATAGGGGTATGTTGAGGCCGCTCGATATCGTTGTACTGCTCAAACTTTCTCTGGAGAACGGCGGACGGCCTCCCTACCAGCGCCTGGCGAACGAACTCCATCTGTATCCCTCCGAGGTCTACGCCTCCGTGAAACGCGCGCGTGCCTCGCACTTTCTGCAGGGGCCGGAACTTGATGACCGGCTTAATCGCTCTGCGTTGCTTGAGTTCCTGCTCCATGGTGTCCGGTATGTATTCCCTGCCGAAAAGGGTTCGCCGACGCGCGGCGTACCTACCAGCTATGCTGCGGCTCCCCTCCGGAAGTCGATTGCTGACGCCGGCGAACTACCTCCGGTGTGGCCGTATGCCGATGGACCGGTGCGCGGGTACAGTTTCACGCCGCTGCATAAGAATGTGCCTCAAGCAGCCCTCGAAGATGTACGGCTCTACGAGTTGCTAGCGCTCGTCGATGCTCTGCGTGATGGCCGGGCACGCGAGCGGGAACTGGCTGTCAAGGAGTTAACCAAGAGGCTGGAGGTATCAGCGAATGCCGAATCCAAATCTTGAATTGCTGGAGCTGGCCACCGAACGGTTGCGCCCGCTCCTTTCAGAGATTGTCTTCGTCGGAGGCTGCGCAACCGGACTCCTGATTGATGATCCGGGCGCCGCTCCCGTTCGCGGAACTTATGACGTTGACGCGATCGCGGAGATTGGGACTTACGCGGAGTACGCGATCTTCTCTGAACGGCTGCGCGCCCTTGGATTTCAGGAAGACGCAAGTGAAGGGGCACCGCTTTGCCGGTGGAAACATGGCGAATTGACCCTTGATGTAATGCCCCTCGACCCTGCGATCCTCGGATTCTCCAATCGCTGGTATCCCGAGGCGCTGGAAGCCGCCGAAGAGGTCCAACTACTTGCCGGGCTGACTGTGCGGGCCATTACCGCGCCCTATTTCCTTGGCACGAAACTCGAAGCCTTTCGCGGACGCGGGCGCGGCGACTATTTCGCCAGTCACGATCTTGAGGATTTCATGGCCGTGGTGGATGGAAGGTCAGCTCTTTTCACAGAACTGGAGACGGCCTCCGAGGGCCTGCGCACCTATATAGGTGAAGCTGTGCGAATGCTGCTTGTCGAACCACGATTTCTCGACGCACTTCCCGGCTATCTGCTACCCGACGAGGCGAGTCAGGGTCGGATCGGCCAGCTTCTGAGTAAGCTGCGCAGGCTAAGCGACCTCAGGTAATTCCGTCAGGCAACGAGATGATCGAGTTGCTCCACAATTAGATCTGTCAGCAGATTCCAGTGTTTGGCAGATTTCGACCGATGCGTGCGGAGCCATTTGCGCTCGGTCTGGGTCATCGATTCCTTGCAGAGGGTGTCTTCCCTTGCCAGTCGGGAAGGTTCGAGAGTGGCTATGCGGGAAGCCAGTTGCTGCTCCAATTCTGAGCTTCCATCTCTCTCGGCTGCCTGCCGCGCCAGTTCGACTAGAAATCCCAGCCTGTTCTGTCGATCCCGAAGCTTGGCATTCGCAGTCAGCCAATCCCAGTCCAGCTGTGGACAGGTCAAAGGCAGCCAGGCTAACGCCTCGATGACTCGCGCATCCAGATCGCCCGAGTCGATTGCCGCCATCAGCACTGCGGCCGGATTCATCCGGCGCGAGCCGCGCAGATAGGCAAACCCCGGATAGCCCAGACTGCCCAAGATCGTCTGAAAGAAGCCGGTGTCCCAATCACCAGCTTGATAGTCCGCCAATGGAAGCGCCGTAGCGGAAACCTCAAAGACCTCTGCCGCTCGCACCGCCAGTCCGTCCGAAACAGCTCGCTCCCCGCGCTCGACCATCGAAAGATAGGCTTGCGTCACACCGAGCCGCTCGGCGGCTTCGACCTGCGTCCACGAGGAGGCCTTGCGAGCATTCTTGAGTTCTGAGCCGGTCATCTTTCGAATATAACATTCATTGTTATATTCTTCTCAATTATGGTGCATTTACCCCGGAGGCGGCGGGGTTTCCGCCTGCCGAGGCTGTACGCTCAAAATCGAGCTTGAGACCAAAGAGTGGAGGGGATTGATTCGCTGCCTGCCGGGACGGCGGATTACCAGGTAAGGGTGAATGAATCTGAGGCGCCCGGAAATGCCGTCCTGACGTTGAGTCACAACTGAGCCAGGTACAAAATGGTACACAAATCAGTTTGATAGAGAGTGGAGGCCTCTTGACGTAAAGAAGGACAGACTAGGAGGGCGCTCTCGCCGAACGTACCCATCGATGGAGGCACCTTGATTTCGCGGTCATTTTGTACGAAAAATTGCTTTTTGTACGGATTTGTAACTTGACAACGGAATTCTGGCATTTCTGGCATTTTGCATGTTTTAGAAACTATAGATACTTAATGACTTATCCTGTGGAAAACTCGTTCGACTCCCGCCGCCTCCACCAAACTATTTATAATAAATAACTTACATTCGATTCGCGCGCAGCCGGTCTACCGCTCGCGTCCGAAACGTCGCCCAAGCCCGTCGCGCTTCGCTTCGAATTGATACTGGGCTATGTGGCTTGAACCCAGAATTCATCCCGGCAACATTGCCGGTTCCGGATACCTATCGTATCCGCAGTACCTTCGATAACGGCTTGGCGCGGAATCTCTGCATCTCCCTTTGATTTGATGCTCGACGCTTAGTGGTTTCCGACCGAAAGCATCTACTTGCGACTTCCTCGTCCGTAGCATTCATGCGAAAAAGCGGCAGAGCTCCAGATGCTCTTTCGGGAGTTCAATTCCACAAGGGTGACTCTCTTGCGATCCGGATTGAAGCCGATTTTCAAGTGAGACTACAGAGCGAGCCCGCCCGCCCGTCAATTCGGTTGGCTTGGCGGCCGGTTCCGTAACAGGCATGCATTGGAGACGGCTGATCTCTGAGTCTTTCAATTGGGAGACACGCTGTGTGGGTCGATCGCTTGACTGACGGTTTGAGCGAAAGAATGCAATGAACAAGAGAGGTTTTCTGTGCCGCAACCGGGAAGAAAGACGGGGACACGTTGAGGTGGGTCGCCGAGCGATAGCACGGCTTCGGATCGCATCTGCTCTAGAGTTTGTGTTGTGTAGTAGGCACGCACAGAATCCTGTTTGGTCTTTCGCGAGCGCCAAAGCTCGAAGACGAGAGCTCCTCCGGGAGGAGTATCGTCGCGGCGTCCATCGATGACCCAGGTCATGTTCAGCAGACTGGCGACATTTGAAAGATTAGTGTCGTGTCCGACGAGGAAAAGCGCGCGGTCTCCTAGACGACTGATAGCCCCATGTACTGGCTTCCCTGTGGCGGCCTGCTGGATGGACCGGCGAATATGATCGAGAAGATTGGAAGCCTGCAACTGCGCGATCACGGTTGTGCGTTGCGTAAAGTCCGATGCGGCAGTATGCAGTTCAAGCAATGGGCGGAGATTGTCGGAGTTCACGCAGCCCCAGCCTACATTTGAGGGGGCCATGCCCTGCGTGTATTCGAGCAGGAGATTCTCCGCAAGAGTCGAGGCGGTGTTGATTGGACCGCGAAGCTCGGCGGGATGATTGCCTTTGCTGATGGACAGCTTTGCGGGAATCTCTAGAATAGAAACGCGCTTTTGTGTCGTGACATCCGGTTCGCCACACTTGGCAAGGATGGCGTCGAGTTCGGCGAGGCGCGCGTGATAAATCGTAGTGAGATTGTTGGGGTCGCCGCCGATGCGCCCGGCGATCGCCGCCACGGCCAACTCCGAATTTGCAGAGACAGTATTTGCCTCTTGCGGATGGAAGAGTGGGTCCGCAGTGTTTTCAGGCAGTCCTTTTACGACCAGACCACATCCCGGAAAGAGACCGGCCGCCAAGGCGTTTCCTGTTTCGCGGGTACGCTGGTCCGAGTCGGCATAGATGGTGACACGACTCGCGTCCTCGCACCCGGTTGCGTTCAAAAGTCCTTCGCCTGCCAATTGAATCCGGTCATAGGCACCGAAAAGCTGCATCAACCGAGAACCATGCGCTGTGAGATAACCCGGGGGGACGTCCCAGGCGGGCCATTGAGCCGAGGAGTAAGTGTGGTACTGAGCAGGCTTTCCAGTTGGTGAACGTACACCGTGCCGACTCAGGTAGACGACAAATCTGAGTTCCTCGTCAGAATTCGGTGATGCGGAAGGCGCTGTTTGCGCGAAAAGAGTTGCGCATAGAATCGCGAAAAAGGTGATGAGACAGAGAAGACGCTTTGTCATGTGATTCCCCAATGGTTGCGACGACAGACCGGGCAGGCCGCAAGGTTGTGTGGACTGTTTTACGCTGGAACAAAAGCCGAGAATCTTCTGGAGGTAACGGGGTACGCGTCTTTGGAGAAGGCGTGTACCCCGAATTCGAGTTCATACTACCACGCGGCAGTTTACCTTTCGCCCGTGAAGGTGTAGCGAAGCCCGCCGGTGTAGGTGGGCTTGTAGTACTCGCGTTGATTCACAAATTGATTGCTGCCCTGATAGTAGCCGAAGACCTCGTTATTGAGGTTGAGGCCGACCACCTTGGCGGTGAGGCCGCGCCAGATGCGATAGCTGGCCTGCGCATCCAACTGATAGTGAGCCAGTGTCCAGATGTCGCCCGAGGGACCCGCGGGCCCAAGGCCGCTGGCGTCAGCGCCCGTCACCAAAACCGGCGAGGTGTAGCTGTACTGGAATACGCTCGGACCGTCGTACGCAAAGCCAACGCGGGCGGAGAGGCGCTTGTTGTCATAGGAGGGGCTGATCCTCCAGGTGTTAGTCGGTTGGTCGATCAAGCGAGGCTGATCGAGGCGCAGCGGAAGGCCCTTTTCCAGCGAGTTGGAGTAGCCGTAGTTGGCGTTGATGCCGAAACCGCTCAGCACGCCTGGCAGGAAGCTCAGGTGCTGCTGGTAGCTGGCCTCGAAGCCGTAGAGATAAGCGTTCTGCCCATTGACAGTGATGTTGATCGAATCACCAGGATAGTTTGCAATGGCCTGCAACTCCTCGGCCGGGACGGAACCCGCCGGAAGGTTTGCAACGTTGATGGTGCCCGCGATGGAAGTCTGAAGTTGGGGCGCCGTCAGCTGCTTGAAGAAGAAGCCAGCCTGAATCATGCCCAGCGGATGCAGGGAAGTCTCGTAGAGCAGGTCATAGTTATTGGCGTGCTCGGGGCGGAGAGCCGGATTGCCGACGGAGACGGAAACAGGGGTTTTGGTGGAGTCTTCCGTTACATAAGGAACCAATAAGTAGGGGGTGGGACGGGCGACGCCGCGAGCAAAGACGGCGCGCAGTGCCGAGTTTGGAGTGACCGCATAGCGCAACTGTACGTCGGGCAGAACGTCCAGATAGGAAGGATTGTTAGTCACAGCGTTGACCACCCACTGCTCGCCGCTGCCGGTATAAGCCGACAAACCACACGCCTGTGCGCCAGCCAGGTTTTTGTAGTAGCAGAGCGTATGGCCAAGCGTGTCCATCTGAGTGTTCTCAAAGCGCAGGCCGGTCTGTACATGCATCTTGCCGAAATCGATGGTGTTCATCAAGTATCCGGCGGTAACCTGTTCGACGAAGTCAAAGAGATTGGGAGCGGTATCGCCCGCGGTCTTGACCGCATCCACCGATCCGGCGAAGGCCGGAGTGCTTAGCACGTAATTGACGACCTTGTTGAAGTCCGAAACGGGGCCGAAGTTGCCGCCGAAGTAGTTTCCGCCAAAGTAGTCGGTGTTGTGGAAGCCGCTCTCCAAAGCGGTCATGGTGTACGCAGGGGCAGTGTTGGCAGCGGCGGCTTTGGTAGACCATCCGTCATAGACAGTCTCTGTGGCGTCTTGCGCCTTGTGGCCATTGGTGAACTTGAAGCCCATCTCGAAGGTTCCGAAGTGCGAACCGGCGTTGTAGTTGCGGGCATAGGAAGAGGCTGCGGTGAGGTTGAGCTGCGAGTCCTTGCCGGTGGAGGTGGTGAGGTCCTTGAGCGCCCAGTTAGCGGCTACCAGAAGAGGCGAACTGGCGGTGTTGTCGCAGTTGCCGAAATGGGGATGGTACAAATCCGTCGAGCCTTGGACGAAGTTGCAGGTGTTGCCGAGCGAAGGGCCAATCCAAGAGAAATCGGCCTTGGGGTTGCCCGCCGAGTCGACTTCATAGGAGTAGGAGGCGGATGCTATGGCCGTGAACCAGGACTTGCTGCCGAGATGACGACCGCCCAGAATGAGGGTTCCAACGGAGGCGTTGGGACGCTTGCTGGAGGTGTAGAAGGCCGGATTGCCAGCAACCGGCGCAGTCGAGGCAATTGTTCCGGTGGACGTAAGCGCCTGCGAGACGGGCGAGTAGTACCACTTGTCGCCCCAGTCCTTCAGGTCGGAGTAGATGCCGTTGGCGAAGAAGCTGGTGCTGTCGCTCAGCTTGAAATCCGCGGCGCCGGACATTCCATATCTATAGCGATAGTAGCGATAGTCGCGAATGGTGTTGCTGTCATAAAATGGCGCGGCGAAGGTCGACAGTGGATCGAGCGAGGGCTGGAAGTTGTCTATGCCGCGGCCATTGTAGTCATATGCACTATTGAGGAGCGTGCCAAAGCGTTTGGTTGCGCCGAAGCGCTTTCCTGCGGTCACTCCCTCCGAGGTGGAAGCGCGGCCATCCATAATGTTGGTATAGCCGCCGTCCATAAACGCATCAATGGTGGGCTGCTCGCCTGCGGTCTTGGTGCGGATATTCACCGACCCGCCGATACCGTTGGCATCGATGTTGGCGGAGAGGGTCTTATTGAGTTCGACCGCGTCGATCATCGACGACGGCAATACGTCGAGGCGAACTTCGCGAACGTAAGGCTCGGGTGCGGGAATGGTAACTCCGTCCACCGTGACATTAGACAGCCGGGGCTCGGTTCCGCGCACCTGAATGTAAACGCCCTCGCCTTCAATGCGGTAGAGCGAGACAGAGGGAAGACGCCCGATGGCGTCGGCCGCGTTCGCATTGGGCAGGCTGACGATGACCTCAGCGGGGAGCACCTGCTCAATGTTGTCCGCCATTCGAGTTTCGTTGATCGAATCTGCTTCGCCGTGCACGCGCTCAGCGCTAACAACAATCTCGTCGCTAGCCGAGGCAACGCCCAGCTTGATCTCCAAGGTCTTCGTCTGGCCAGCGATCACATCGACCTTGGTGTCCGTGGTTTTGAATCCTACATACGAGACCGACAGCGTGTAGCTGCCTTCCGGAACATTGGATAGCGTGAACTCGCCCTGTGGGTTGCTCTCCCCGACGAGCTTTAAGGGAAGCAGTTCAAGACGCGCCCCTTTCAGAACGGCCCCCGAGTTGTCCGCGACTGTGCCTGATATGACGCCCTTGGCGGTTTGTGCTATGGCCCACGAAGAGAACAACATAACGCAAAGCAGCAAGCTGACCATTTGCGCGATCCAAGTTCTACGAGTAATAGACATCATGATCTTCTCCTGACTCGTTCCTGCACGCAGCAGGGGATGACACTGCACGCAGTATGGCGAGCCAATCTAATCCCAATCTGAGCAAGGGCGGGCTTTCGGGGGTTTTCACGGACTCTTCACATTTGGTCGCTAGTATTCTATTCAGGACTCCAAAAAATGCATGTTCTGGTCGTTGAGGACAAGCGCAGCTTGGCCGGCCATCTTGGCCGTGCGCTTGAGGGCGAAGGCTACTCGGTAACGCTGGCTTACGATGGCGAAGAGGCCCTTCGCCTGGGCAAAACCGACAACTTCGATGTCATGATCCTCGACGTGATGCTGCCCCGCTTGGACGGCTTTACCGTCATCCGGAAGATGCGCGAAGTTCGCCTCTCCACACAGGCCATCATTGTTTCAGCTCGTGATTCGCTGCGCGATGTCATTCATGGCCTGGATGCCGGGGCCGACGACTATCTGACCAAGCCGTTCGCGCTCGATGTGCTGCTGGCGAAGGTACGCGCCGCCGCACGGAGAGTTCCGGCGCGCACTCCTCAGGCCTTGAAGTATGAAGACCTGACGCTCTGTTCCCATCGATATGAAATGCAACGCGGTTCGCGTACGGAATCACTGACTCGCACGGAATGCGCGCTGCTCGCTGTTCTAATGCGCAGGGCTCAGACTGTCGTTCCGCACTCTGTGCTGATCGACGAAGGATGGAGCGGCGAGGCAGATGTCAGCTTTGACAGCTTATATGTCTTTATCCGCGCTCTGCGATCGAAGATCACGCAACCAGGTGAGACTCAACTCCTCCACACCATTCGCGGGGTTGGTTACTCGCTTCGGACTCAAGCATGCTGACCGGCCGCACATCGATCTCGCTCCGGCTCACGGTCTGGTTCGGTGGCATCTTCCTTCTGGGATGGGTTCTGTTTGGCGCCGCAATGTGGTTCAATCTGAAGCATACACTGACCAGCGAACGCCGACTCACACTCAGCCGCCGCATCGACCGGTTGCAGGATCTGCTGCAAAAGACACAAAGCGAAGATCCCTCTGACCGCGCGCAGGACTTCAAGGATTTTGCACACGCCACGGGCGGAGGCCTCTCTGAGGTCTTTCGCGCTGACGGCTCTCGTGCTTTTCCCTCGCCGTCAGCGGCTGCAAAGACATTTCCCTGGCCAGTTACCCGTGGCGGGGCAGGGGAAGCCTTTGTGCAAGTGCGAACGCCGGATCAACCCTACTGGGTTTTGGCCCGGCCATTCTCACTCGAAGGTGAGACGGTCTACCTGGTAGTGGCCGCTCCGGAGGCAGGAAACATCCTGGTTCTCGAGCGCTTTTGGGAGGGTCTTCTTGCTTCTGCGCCGGCACTCCTTCTGATTTCCTCGGCTGGCGGATACTGGCTCAGCCGCAGGGCCTTGAAACCAGTCGACAAGATTACGGCCACGGCGCGATTCATCAGCATCCGCAATCTCTCCGAACGTCTCCCGGTAATCAAGACGGGGGACGAGTTGCAACGGCTCGCGGAGACCTGCAACGCCATGCTCGACCGGTTGGAATCGTCTGTGAATCGCATCAATCAGTTCACCGCCGATGCCTCTCACGAGTTGCGCGGCCCACTCTCGTTTGTTCGTACAGTCGCGGAAGTGGCGCTCCGCAATCCCAATGCCGATGCTGCCAGCCGTCGAGCCTGCGAAGACATCGTGGAGGAGGTAGCCAAGGCCGCTGTCTTGTTGGAGGACATGCTTACCCTGGCACGCGCCGACGCAGACCGTGGCGGCACGGATCTCAAGCCCATCAATCTAGCCGATGTCGTCAAAGAGGCTTGCGAGTTGGCGCGCCCACTCGCCGAGGAACGCAACCTTTCGCTTACGGCGTCCGTCTGCGACGAGCAGTTCATAAATGTCCTTGGTGACTTCCCAACTTTGCGAAGGCTGATGTGGATTCTCCTCGACAACGCTCTTAAGTACACCCAGGCCCCTGGTCAGATCGAAGTTAGGTTAATCACAGACAAGCGGCATGCGATCCTGCGGGTCAAGGATAGTGGCGAAGGCATTGCGGAAACCGACTTGCCGCATGTCTTTGATCGCTTCTTCCGTGCCGATCCTTCCCGCAGCCAGACCGAAGGCAGCGGGTTAGGGCTGTCCATCGCGAAATGGATTGCTGAGATGCATGATGCCAACCTTAGCGTCGCCAGCCAACTGCACAAAGGCACGGTCGTAAAGTTGGTCTTTCCCTTGGTTCAAGCCGAGGCCGAATACTGTGCCCCGGCGGCCTAGCCTTCAGAAAGACAAGCATCCACGATTGACCCCGTGCGCTCGGCTGGCTCACTCTTACCTTGCAATTCGCGAAGGCCTTTACACGCTCCTCGCAAGCTCTTTTGGTCTTTAAACCCGGTCATACACTCGGACATTCTATCCATCCGAGCGTATGACTGGTAAATATGCATCCGTGCTTGACTAGACGCTCCAAGATTCGTGAGCCGCGGCCGATTCATCGTACTTATCCTCGCCCACGCCTTCGGGCGACTGCGCCGCACCTGCTCCAACTCCAGCGGATGCAGATTACATAAACGGCTTTCGATGGGAGTGGCGTCGATCAGCACTGCTTCCGGACGGGCGCGCTGGACAAGCGGATTATGGCGCACATAACTGACCGGCAGCGTGATCTGCCCGGCCCGCTCTCGACGCAGGCGTTGGTGATGTGGTGATCTGTTCGCGAGAGATCATCCGTACACGTAGCTTCTCGATTCCTGCGAACCCGAGCCAGTCATGCACGGTGACGAACTTATTCTTGGGTTGATGCCGGTCAAGTCTGGCTCTTTGGAGTGGCGGTTGCGCTCACGGATTGTCCGAACATTTTCAGCAGAGCCGAAACCGCGCTGGTGAGACGCTCCTGAGTCACTGAATCAGGCAGAGGAATGGTCAATGCCGGACGGTTCGTCCGGGGATCGCTAGTGAACAGGGTGGGCAACACTTGAGCCACGCGCGGTGCGGGAGCGGCCGTGGAACGAGCCGCCGTGCCGCCCACCACGCTGCCCGCCGTAATTGATTCGATCAATCGCAATCCAGCCTCGATGAACGAGGCCGCAGCCATTTCGACGCCGTTGCCGCCAGGAGTTGGCGGAGGCGAAGGTCGAGTGCCTGCAGGCACTGGTACCGTTGCACCCGCTAAACCCGCCGACTGCGTCTGCACGCCCTGCTGCGCCTGCGGAAGAGCAACCGCCTCGGCGGGAGCGTGATCAATTACCGGCTTCGGCCGACCCGGTTGCTCGGCGAAGATCTCCTTCACTGCCTGTAAAATCGTCTTGCGGCCCAGCTTTGCGAAGCTGATCTCGTTGGTGGGAGAATCGAAGACTCCGGCAAACAACGATTTTTTCAAGGCCAGCGTCTCCCAAACGCGTTCCTCGATGCTCTTCTCCGTAAGCATGTGAATTACGTGCACGGGCCGCGACTGTCCCAGCCGATGCACGCGCCCGATGCGCTGCTCCAGCCGGGCAGGGTTCCACGGGGGCTCGAAGTTCACCACCACCGAGGCTGCTTGCAAATTGAGACCGACACCTCCCGCATCGGTCGAGAGAAAGACCTTGCAGGCCGGATCGTTGCGAAACTGTTCGATCAAGGCGCCGCGCTTCCCAGACGGCACGCCTCCATGGAGTGACACGAATCCGATGCCCAGCTTGCGCAACTCCTCGCCTGCCAGATGCGTCATTCGTTCAAACTCGCTGAACACCACGACTTTGCGTTCTTCACCCACGACGAAGTCGGTCATGATCTCGCGGAACTCCTGGAGCTTTGGCGAATGATGGGTCTGCTTATCGAATAGAAATGTCGAGTTGCACAACATGCGCATATTCTGAATGCAGCATAGAATGCGCTTTTGATCGATATCGGAGAGCCAGCCTTGGCGCTCCCACTTGCGCATGAGCTGTGCAAGCAGATCGCTTTGCTCGTAATAGGGCTCCGCCTGCTGGCTGGTCAGCGGCACGCGAAAAACTTTGTCTGTCCGCTCGGGCAGATCCTTCAGTACCTCCGGGCGCGTACGACGCAGCAGGATCGGGGCCAACTGCTCGTGAATGCGATCCAGGCCGCGATAGCCGGTCAGACGGCCCTTTTCGTCCAACACGCGATGCTCGTCTATGAAGCGGAAAGCCGGCCCCAGCCTACGGCCGTCGACAAACTCCACGACGGAAAACAGCTCCTCCAATTTGTTTTCAAGTGGCGTACCGGTAAGCACCAGGGCGTAGCGGCTTTTCAACTGTTTGATGGTGCGCGCGGTCGCGGTGGTCCAGTTTCTGATTCGTTGCGCCTCGTCGAGGATGATCAGGTCCGGATGCAGTTCCTGCATGTATCGGATGTCTTTGAGGACGAGCTCGTAGTTGGTGAGAGTGAAAAACTCCGGGGACGAATACATTGCCCGCCTCTGCGGCAAAAAACCTTCGACGATCTTTACGGAGCGGTCGGTGAACTTTTCGATCTCCGTCTTCCACTGGTATTTGACCGAGGCCGGCGCAATCACCAATACCCTCTCGATTCCTCGCCGTTGACGCAAGAGTTCGGCCGTGGCCAATGCTTGAATCGTTTTGCCAAGCCCCATGTCGTCGGCCAGGACCGCGCGCCCGCGGCAAGCTGCGAACAGAGCGCCGCGAGCCTGATAGGGCAGAAGCTTCGTTTTTAGAATGCCGGCGGTGGGATCCTGCCCGCGCTTTAATTTAGTTAGCAGCTTGCGCTCTAGTTCCAGCCCTTCGGCCAACTCGTTTTCCCGGTCGATGTAATCCAAGACATCGCTGTAGATGACTCCCTGGCCGTCGGCGTTACGCAGCGCTTCCAGCACCTCAGAGAATCGCCGGTAACGCTCGCGGCGCAGAAGACCGTTGGTGTCGAAGTGTTCTGTTGCGAGAGACAGGAGCGCAGGCGAAGGCGAAGCGGGGATACGCAGCCGCACCTCGATCGTATTCCCGTACTGAAGCGAGATGGAAGCGCGCGTGCGCTTGAACTTCGCGGTTTCCAACGTCTTCTGATGGCGCTTTCGCAGCCGCAAAAGCATCGCCTCGACGTGCTTGCAGGTTCCCAGCGTATTGATCGAGAAATCCGGGCAGGAGCAATAATTCTCGAAGAGCCCCAGGCCGCGAATCGCCACCTTATAGGTCCGCCCGCTGGCCGACTTGACACTGTAATCGCCATAAGGCCCGCTTACGGGTCGTTTCAAAATCTTCAGCGGAGCCGCCGCGGCCCTCTGCTGCCGCGCAGCGATCTGCTGTTCAATGAGCATAGGAAGATTCCCTCTTCAGGAGCGTACACCATGGCCCACCGCCAGGGGCTAATACACCGGGCGATCAAAGTACTCTTGCAGCCCGTGGGTTTCATCAGCTGGGACCAAAAGGCTGATTTCCGGATTTCCGCGAGATGGTGCGAAATGCCAAGTCGAAGTGGCATTAGGTTCGCCACGCCGCCAAGGTGTCGTCGATCCGATCGCCGACTCTCTCACGGGCGGTAGTGCACTGGGAATAGCGGTCGGGTGAGAAGCTTGCAACTTCAGTGCTGCCGGTGCTCCGACCTCGAGATGCGGTTCCGGAAGAGCCGTCCCGAATCCCTGCCGAAAGCCGATCTTCGACGTCGCCGGTTTGATGTACAAAAGGTGAAGAGTTCTTCAGGTCGTCCGCTGAACGGATTGGAAGGTGAAGCTGTTGGAGGTTCGGGAATCTTAGGAATGGTTTGTACGCGATTTGTACGCAAATCTGGCACTCGTGGCAATCTGTGAATTTCGGGCACTCTTGGAATGAGTATGTTGCCAGTTTTCACCGCTACAGTCCGGTTCGACTCCCCCGCCTCCACCATAAGCAAGTACAGTCTGCGGCCAGCCGTGGCTAGCCATCTGCCAGCGACCTGCCTCCACCCTGGAGGGAGAGGCCTATTGTTCCTGCTGATCAGGCGGGACAACCAACTTCGAAGTGGAGCTAAAGAGCCGATAGTCCCGGAAGACAATATTATTCAGAACAGCCTCGTGCTTTCCCTGCAGAAGACTCATCTCAGCGCTGACCGGCACCAAATAGTCGTGTGCGTTGAGCAATACATTGTCGTAGTCGACCGCCATCGATGTGGAGTGAGTGAGGAAGGTCGCGGGGATATCATCGGCGATCAGGGTGAGGCGGCGAGTGCTGCGTGTGGCCGTATCGATGAATACCAGACCGTGGAAGCCGGCCGTGATTTGCCGGTTGCCCATATCAACGATCGTGAAGGAAGAGTTGGCTTTGTCTACCTTGTACTCGAAGACCTGCACCGTACCGGTGCCGAGATCGTCTGTCTCCTTCCAGTGAAACACGGTTTTGGAATCATTCAAAAAAACAATCTTTAGAGCGCCGCCGAACTCGCCCGAGGAGAAGGCACCTGGGATGCCTTCACGGTCCACACTGCTTGTGCTGCCATTTACCTCCAACGTGGTGCGGGTCTCAACCTTGTCAACATATCCGAGCAGCTCAGTGATGTTGTCGCGCGCCCTCCATCTTCCCGAAGCGGAGTGGTCGACGGAGCGGTTGGTGACCTCGATGCAGAGGAGATTGGGCAGCGAGTCGGCATAGTTGACGGCGCGCACTCTGGCGTCCGCGAGGATGGAATCGATCTCCGCCCGAGAGGGCGGAGGAACGGGATTGGTGGGGACGGTAATTGCCAACTGCCCGGCGGTATAAGGATCGATTGCTGTCGCCTTCAGGCTCGCTTCCGTTACCGGGCTGGCGGTTCCCCCGGCATCAGCATCGCTGTCAGGTACCGTAAACATGATTGCCTGCGACACCGATTTCCCGTCCTGCGTGAGGATAGCCTTCACTTCATAAAGGCCTGCCGGAAGACTGCCTGAGCCGAGCGTAGCCAGATAGGGCAGTGTCTCGCCATGGAGGTCTTTCTGAGTGGGCAGCGTGACACGTTGGGCGGCTTTGCCGTTAAGGCTGACCTCCATTTGCAGTGTAGGTGGCGCGGTAGCATTGGGGTCGGGATGCAGCATTAGGAAGAGAGAGAGGGGCTTTCCATCCCGCTGGACGATGCCGGAGAGATTGGCCGTGACCCGTGCCTCTTCAAAGTGCATCGGATCCAAGGGATCGGAATCATCATGGATGGCGTCCATCTTGCGAACCAGGACCATGTCGCTCAGCGAAGGAGCGGAGGGATCAGAGGGAATCTCGAAGCTGATGCGCTGCGCGCACTTCTTCTCGCTGTTCAGGTCGAGGACCGCGACCTCTAGCATGTACTTGCCGGGGAGGGCATAAAAGTGGCGCTGCATCATCACGACCCCAGATTTATCCCGGCCGTCCTTTTCCACTGTGCCTCGCCGCGTGATGTCTTCACCAAAGTGTTCGATCACGGCGCCGGTGCTGTCCTTGATCTCGGCCACGATGGCTACGTGTGCGGTGGTGAGGTTGTTGCGGGTGTCTTCCCTGATCTCCAGTTCGGAAAGCGGCACCTCGACCGCCAACGCGTTGGCATTGCCATTGGGCGTGGAGCCGAAACGGAGGATGGAAGTCCTGTAATTCAGTTCCGCCGGCAACTGTGCTTGCGTAAAAAGCTTCAGCAGCGGAACTTCAAAGGGGCGGATGCCGTCTTCGGCTTCGGGTGGCAGCGCAAAATAGCCGGAGCGGGTGTGGATTTGAACTCCCGGACGCACCGACTTGATGGTGATAGAACGGAACTTGCCGTCATAGTCGTTAATGGGTGAAATATAGGAGGCTTGGTAGTACGTCGTCATATCCTCCAACATTTGCTTTAAAGGCTTTTTTAAGTTCCCCTGGGCGTCGATATACAAGCCACCGGTATCGCGGGCAAGATCTGCGATCGGGCTCTTCAGACTCGCAAACGTGTTATAGGCTTCCTGCTTGCTGTCGATGAGGTCCCCGTCGCGAACGGGCGGTGGGCCGGTGAGTTGGGCTGACGGAGAGTTGTTAATGACTGGACCTACGCCGGTGTAATTGGGTTGGAAGTGCAGAACCCCCAGGACCTGGGCGTTCGCGGCCTGGTACCCAAGTGAATTGAGGGCATCCATATCGACCGCGTAGATGCTGACGCCGGCGCGGGTCGCCGCCCCAGAGATCGAGCGAACCATTTCTTTGCCGGCGGAATCCATCTGCTCGTTCTTGGTGAAATAAATCAGGGTCTTGCGTTGAGAGAGCCGCTGCTGGGAACGAACCAGCGCCATCAGGCCCGCGAGATTGAGCTGGGCGTGCTGGTCCTGGATAATGTGCCGTGTATCTTCGAGCGCAGCCAGCAAAGTCTTGTCGAGGGCTCTGGTTTTCAGGTCCACATTCTTTCCCGACGCATCGGCCCCAGTCTGCGCAACCGCAATCAGATCCTTTTCGGCCTGCGCAATCGCGCTGATTCTGGCTTTTTTCGCCGTTTCGGTAGCCGCGATGATGGCTTGCCCAACGTCCTTCCGATCGGCCGTGAAACCTTGAATCAGTTGCAAACGCTGGCCGTAATCCAGCACCGCGAATCTGTAACCGTTGGAGGGAAACATCTGGAGCACTTTGGTTGCGGCACTCTGAGCGGTCTTGGCCATCGATCCATCAAAATGTTCGAAGACCAGCGTCACAACGTGGTCCGTGCCGTCTTCGTCCTTAACGAGATGGAAGTCGGAGAGTTTGACCGGCGAATCGTCGTCGGTGACGGTAATCTCCTCCGGCTTGAGGTCGAGGATGCACCTGTGCTTTCTGTCATGCACCGCCAGTTGGAGAGAAACTTCGCCGACGTTGGCGCTCACAGTAGTCGCCGGCGTGTCAGTTGTGACACCGGTCGCGCCTCCAGCAGTTGTTTGACCGAGAACGACGCAAGCAAATACGAAGCCCAGGACTAACCGCGGCCAGGATGGCGAAGGTTTCACTCTGAGCTTGAAAGAAGATCTGCGTAACTCCCGAAGGCCCATATAGTTAACCTTTCATGAACCGGTGCCCGAAAATGCGAAGGCTGAGATGCCTTCGAAATCCCGCTCCTTAGGAAGGCGGGAGATCGTGCTGGTCTTTTGCCAACATCATACTCGCAAAGACGCGATTTAGGATCATCAAACTGGCCCTTTCACCAGCTCTTCTTGATAAGGGTATCGAAAGCAAAGCCGCCATTCGGATTGCGAGTGGCGCTAAAGGCCACCCTAGGGCTCACTTGATATTGCCCTTGAATTGTCTGACTCTGGGTCGAAGCGACATTCGTCGAAAACGTCACAAACAGGTTGCCGGTAACTCGCTGCTGGATAGTGATGTTTGCTCCTGGTGGTCCCTGGGTGGTGCTCCCCGCCAAAACCGGATTAATGGACAGCTGCGAGATGCCGGCGATCTTTGAGACGCGACTGGTTACCTGGCCCGCAACCTGGGAGGCAATGAGAGATTCGGCGGCTTGGTTTGTAGATGTTGGATTGGCGTTGCTCGCTTCGGTAGTTTGTCCAAGAGCGAGCAAGTTAATGATATCCGCTGAAGGCAGCGCAGGATCCGAGCTGTATTGAGTGCGCAGCTGATCCACCGGACCGCGGAACTGCAGGTTGATGTTGTACTGCTGTATTGACGTGGTCAAGGTCAGGTTGACGACCGGCTCCGTCTCAGAGGGATTGATGAACTGAATGGTACCGTCGTTGAGCACAAATCGATTCCCGTTTAGAATGATGTCCCCATTGCTGAGATTGACGCGCCCCAGAACGACGGGCTCCGCCGCGGTACCACGCAGTCGCAGATTTGCCGTCCCACCAATACTCAGAGTCCTGCTCGTAAGGTTGACACTGTTGGTCGAGTTCACTCCGATGTTGAGTTGAACATTCTGCGCAAAGCCGCGCGAAGGCGGCACAGGCACTCCACCCGAAAACTGTGAGATGAATCTGTTCAGATCAAAAGCCTGCGTGAACGACAGGTCAGAGAGATTCACCGTGCCGCCGATCACTGCGTGGTCCATCGATCCGGCAAGCCGTAGAGTCGCGTCCACATTTTCCCGCATTCCCCGCGGATAAAGAATGCGCGCACCCTGCGCATTTAGACCCAGGTCGAATTGGATATCGGGTCGATATGCGATGCCGCCTTGGGCAGTAACCATTCCGCCTCCAAGATCGCCCTTGAAGCTCGCGATGTTGATTCGGTCCTTCGTCAGCTTCAACACTCCGTTGCCATGCCGCAGTCCAACCGGCAAATCTCCCAATGCAAGATTAGCGTCAACAACATCGATTTGGCCCGCGAACTCAGATCCATTGATTGGCCCTCGTGAATCGATATCGAAGCGCAGCTGGCCGGAACTGCGTAAATCGGGATCGAACAACTGCGCGAGTTCCAGATTCACGGTTCCCTTCAACATCATCGACATCTCGGCGTTTGCGTCGATCGGAACGGTCCCCTCAAATTGCAGGTCCGTGTCTGTTCCATGAATTGCCGAACGCTCAAGTTGAATCACGCCGTTCTTGTAGTCAACGCGAATTGGCGAAACCGCGGCAAGCTGAACCGTGTCTCCGTAGGCCAGTTTGAGAACTGGGATGGTAATATGCGCCTCAATCTGGCTTTTGTCCTTCAGCGGCCCGTGGAACGCAACATGTAACTCTGTCTGCCCAGAGATTCCGTTGGCCTGTGGAGCATAGACGGCCAGCAGCGGAGCTAACGAAATCCCGCTAGTATCGAGCGAGGCATCCGCGAGATAGTTTCCGCTCAGGTTAATACTCGCTTTCGCCTGAATGGCGGTATTCACAGCGGAAGACTGCAACGTAAGGCTCGCGACGTGGTTCGCTATCGTCATCTGCAAATTGATCGCGCTGACTGTCTGGTCTTGCACTCTGAGCGACGGAATCTTGATCGCCGCATCAAGCTGCGGGTTTTCGAATGACCCTGCTCCCTTCGCACTGAGTTCCAGAATCCCGGATGTATTGAGATTGCGCTCGCTAACAGCTTGCAGCTTTCCAAGTTCCACTCCACTCGCAGTGAGTTCTGCCGTGTAGGTCTTCTGCCGCGGCCGAATCGCTCCCTTGCCCCGCACCGTGCCGGAGGGAAGTTGCATGAATAAATCCCCGCGCGCTTCATCTTTCGTGCCCTCTAGAGTAAGCCTTGCCGATTCGATGGGCTGCTCGTAGGCAGTCAGGTTTGTGAGCAGGACGTTGCCTTTTCCGACGGGGCTCAATTCGCTTCCATGCAGCGAAATGTCGGCGCTCAACTTTCCCGTTACCGGAATCTCTTGGCCGGTTAGCTTGGCCAGATCCGCAATACTCAGCTGCGATGCTGTAAGTTCGAGCTGAATTGGGCTATCCTCCGCAAACGACCATCGACTCAATCCTGCAGACGCGCTGAGGGCAACGTTGCCGCGAGACGCAGATTCCAGATCTGCTTGCTGAAGGCTCGCCATGCTCGGACTCAGATCGATATTTGTTCTGAGGAGCTTCCACGCCGTCCCTTTGAATTGCAGATCTGATGCCGTGAACTGCCCTCTCAAATGCGGAGCTGCTGTGGATCCCTGTACTGTGCCCGAAAACGCCGCGCTCCCAGCCAGACCCAGCGGTTGAAGCGCTTGACCCGATGCGTCAACGCGGAAGATCTCGGCGATCGATTCCCACTCATGTAGATCTTTGGCTTGAAGCTGAACCTTGACGCTGGAATGAGAACTGACAACACCGTTCATAGACAGATTGGTCTCGGGGGTCCGCACATAGCTGTTATCCAACTCGAGTTGATGGTTGCCTTCTGAATATGTGGCATGGATCGCACTCTCTAACGGAAAGGACGAGGACGATGTGCCCGCGTTGCTAGCCTCCGCAGAAGCCGCGGTGGTTTGCCCGAGAGCGTTTCGTGACTGCTGAACATGCCCGAGGATTGTTGCGTCTGTGTGCACCAAAAGACGATCGAAACTCTTGACCCACGAAGCCTTGGTTTCCGCATTCAGCCTCCCCGAGATTGTTACTTCGCGCGTCTGAGCGGTGTGGCCAAAGGCTCGCGCAAGCTCCGGCAACGAGACTCCGCGCACTGCAGCCACGAACTCCGAATGGGAATCGCCACTGAGATTCTTCATGCTGCCCTCAGCATTGACTTGCCCGCCTAAGGCAGCGGCACGAAAGTCGCGCAGCACTGCATTACCGTTGGCGAGCAGATAATGTGCTGACACATTCTCCAGTTGAGTTCGAGCGGCCGAAGACTGAAGATAAAGGCTCGAACTTGTGAGATCTCCATCGACGATTAGCGAATCCAGCACAGACCGGTTTGGAAGCTGATGAAATTGCGCATCCCCGGTTGCATGCACAACGCCTGCGGGAATGTACGGTTGGTGAAGAGTCTTTCCAAGCTCTTTGCAGTCCGCGACCACATCGTAGTGCCCAGTCACTTGAGGGTCGCTATAATTCTGCAAGACCGCCGAAAGAATCAGCTGCGAATTGCCAACCGATAAAGTGCTATGAGTGAGATTGAATGTCGTCGGAGTGGCGTCAAATTGCGCGTCGAGGCCATGCGCAAACGGCTGAAATACTCCATAGATGAGGTGACCGTCATGATAGGTCACGTGCCCGGAATACTTCGTCAACAAGCTACTGAAGGAGAGGCGGAATTGTAAGTCATGCAGATCCGCCGCAACTTCGTTCTGTCGATCGTTGTAGTAGAGCTCCCCTTGGTCAATCGCCGCATGGCGAATGCCAAGATCAAATACTTTCGTGTCACCGCTCTCACCGCTGGTTTTGAGTGTGGGAAGATTCGAAATACCGTGCGAATCGACGAAGAGGTGTATAACCGGATGATCAACGACAACACTGTCGAGATACCATGCCCGCTTGAAAAGTGATGTAATTCGCACGCCCATCTCCACATGGTTGACCTTAAGCAGCGGTGGATTCGAGTATGGACTAGCACCATCGATTGTCACGCCATCGAGGTGAAGGCTCAAGGTGAATAAGCTTAATGAAAAGTCTTTGACCTGCACGCGGACACCGAGACTTTCGCTGGCCTTCTGCTCGGCAGTGCGTCGGAGATATTCATGAAATCGCGCATCATGCAGCAAAACTGCGATTGTAATTGCAACCAGCAGGGTCAAGATGGTCATACCGGTCGAGATCCACGCCAGCACTCGAAGGAACGGGCGCCTAGGCTCGACCGAGCTCGGTCTGGATCGGCGATGAAATTCGGATAGCAGGTTACGGAGATTCATACGCATCTCACTTAGAAGGCTTGGCCAATACTGATGAAGTAGTTGGTTGCTTTGATTCCAGTGATGGGATTCAAGTTTTGACCTACATCGATACGAATCGGGCCAACAGGTGTTGCATACCGTAAGCCTAGACCAACATTATTGCTATAGAGCGACGTGAAGTCGTGAAAACCCACATTCGGGAAGACGTTTCCGCCATCGTAGAAGGTAACCAGTCCCAGCCCCTTTTTGATCGGCAATGGAATGCGCGCCTCGGTGTTGATTAACAATAGTTCGTTGCCGCCGCTGGGAACTTGGATGAAAGTATTGCAGTTTGTCGCGCCGTTCGGACACACCTGCACTTGTCGCTGCGGTCCCGCTCCATCTAACGGGAAGCCGCGAAGTGAGTTGCCGCCTCCCGTGAAGAACTCCTCGCTTAGCGGCACGCGGCTATTGGCGAAAGGCTGAGCCAATCCGATTCGAACGCTATTGGCCCATACGATATTATGAAATGCCTGTTTGTAGACTGCCATTTGTCCGGCTAGCTTCGCGAAGTTTACGCTCGAACCCAGCCTCGTTTCATTTAGATCCAATTCCAGCGACCCTAAGACTCCCCGGTGCTCATCGAGTGGGTTGTCGCGCGTGTCGCGCGTAAAGTTTGCGGCAATCGTGGAGAGCCGGACATGGTCATCCTGGGGCAGCACCAGCTCAGGTATCAGAATTCGTGTGAGATCGGTCTGACTGAAACTGTAACGGAAAAACACAGTGTCTTCTTTCTTTTTGTCCACCGCACGCTGCAATTGAGTGCTCGCCAATTCTTGCTGAGATGAAAAGATCGGGTTCTCCTCATTACGTTCCGCGGAAATCGATGTCGTTGCCTTCCATGGCGACCAGTGGAACTCTGGAACGATATAGTAGATGGAGCCGCGTTGATCGAGTCTCCCGGCGAAACCCGTAAAGGAAAGTGAGTCTCCTTTGCCGCCGACATTGTTGCGCGTGTACTCGAATGATCCTCGCGGACCGTAAAATGTCACCTGACTCGAAGTGAAACTCGAGGGCAGGCCAACCGGAGGCAGGTTGGGAAGCGCAACAGTACCGCTGGGTATGCTGCCGCCACGGTTGATGACTTCAAAGCCAAAGCCGTAAGTGGTCTGGTTTTTGCTCGATTCATGTACCTTGACCACGATATCTTCAACAGGCCCGGTGGTTATTTGGCGTTTCGGGTCGACCTCAGCCCAATCGAACACGCCAGGATGGTCATAGAGATTGCTCTCTGCGGTCAATAATTGCGATTCTGTCAGTGGTGCGCCAGGCTTGATGATTGAGTCATCACGATCAATCAGCCGTTGTTGGGTCCGCTCCCTGCCCAGCGTTAAAGCTTTTCCGGCAATGATCTTTGGCCCTTCGTAAATGTGATAGACGACGTTGATATGGTGAGGATCATCCTTAGAGACTTCCGCCGCCGTCTCGCGAAAGCTCGAGCTCAGATATCCCGCTTGCAGATAATGAGAGACGATCTCCGTACGGTCTGCTGCGACGCGTGCCTGCGAATAAGGTTGGCCGATCGCCAGCTTTAGTCCTTTCGGCGCGAATTGCGATTCGGGGAGGGTATCGTTTCCCTTGATCGCAAGCGAGTTCACAACGTCACGCGGTCCTTCAGTCACACAAAAGGAGACTTTGAGATTTCCTCCCGCCTTGGAGACACTGGATGCGACCTGCACGCTGCTGTAGCCCTCACCCTCATAGATCGCTTTGAGACTGTTTACGCTCGAACGCAGTAGCTGCTGACTGAATTTGCCGGAAGAGAACATGTGCGACTCTTTCACGACAATGTGCGGAGTTAGATCCGATGCGGGCAGGTGGCTGTTCCCGGATAGCTTTACAGATGTAACCTTGTGCCTCTTTTCTTTCGAGATTCGATAGACTACGCTTCTCACTCCCGCTTCATTGGTGAGCTTGGCATCCACCATTGCGTCAAAGAACCCCTTGGTCTGGAAATAGGAGATGAGCGCTTGCCGTCCCTCCTCCACTGACTCTTCGTTCACTCCCACTCCTTGATAGACGGGAAGTAGCGACTTGCGCGTCCAAAACCACAAGTGTGCGCCTGACACAGAAATACGTGATATTGGCCCTGGCTCGACGGTGAAATGAATCGTAGCGCGGTTGGTGCTTGCATTGTATTCAGCGCTCGCCAGACGCACCTCAGCGCCTAGATGGCCCTGTTTTTGCAGACGACTTTGCAGGTATTGAGTTGCTTTGGAGAGAGTAGAGAAATGGTATTTGCGGCCGTTACGGATCGCTGCGCCGCGAAGACGAGCATCTAGCGTTCGCAGACTATGGTCGAGTGACTCTGTCTCTTGGCTTTGAGTTCCCTTGATCTGAACTTCATCGAACTTCGCTTGACGGTTCAAGGTCACAGAGAAGACGAGGTCGGCAACTCCGTTCGCATCGTCCACTCTTGTCTCTGCGTCGACCTTGGCCTGAAAGTATCCTTGTTGCCGAAAGAAGGTCAGCAGCGCTTGTCGATCCTGCTCCACATCATTTGCGTTGAAAGGTGTCTGCGCCCGATAATTGGCTACTTGCGCCAGTCGCGAATAATGGAATCGCTCTGCACCTGGAAACTCATAGATGCCAAAATAGACGGCAGGTTCCAAAACGAATTGAACGCGAAGGCCATTGGCCTCGGCATCGATTTGCACCCGCACATCACTCGAGTTGGTCGTCTTTCTTAGAGCAGCTTCTGTCTGCTCTATTCTCTCAACGGAAAACGGCTTGCCGGATTCTTGAAACAAAAGAGAAGCGGGCACGGCGCCAGCAGTTGGAGGACGACCGGCGATTTCAACCGAGATCACATTCTGCCCTTCATAACTTGATAGCATCTGCGCATTCGCCGCAGCGGTCCCAGTGGTTCCGCTCACGGACGTCATAGACTGCTGAGCTAGAAGGCCGGACTTCGCGATGAGGAGGCACGTCAAAGCGATCGCGCAGGATCGTCGGCTGGCCCAGCGTTCGTTGGTCACATCGATCGAGTTCGATGAAATTAGCAAGGACTTAGTCAACAACTTTTTATAGCCGAGGCTCTCAAACTACTTCGTTAGAAACCTCAGATGCTCGTTTTGGATCATGGGTTTGACGGATGCAGGCGCATCTTGCCGCTTTGAGTTGGCAGTGATCTTGCTGCTGATGCTCGCCGGGCCGCAATCTGCATCCAATCAGTTCGGAGCGACTTGCAGAATGCAAGGAGCCTTTCCCACCTAAGAGGCATTATGATCACCGGTGCGCACTCGAGTGGAGAAGCGAGAGTACTCGGTTCTAAAGGGCGGAGATCGGCGCTTTTGTTTCGCCTGCCATTCCACTCGATATGGAATCTACAGCGTGTACCCGCACGAGTCATTGCTGTGCGCACATGGAGATCCCTGCGGGAAGATCGAATCTTCGGCCACGCCGCAGAGTTGGGATTCTACTTTCTTTTCGCGCTTTTTCCAACTCTTTTCTGCGCGAGCTCGGCGCTAGGTCTTGCCGCACGGTCGGCACAGCAATTCTATGATCGGCTTCTCGATTATCTCGCTCTGGTAATTCCAACCGCGGTACTCGGTACCGTTCTTCAGACCTTCAATGAGGCCACCGCCGCCTCAAGTTCCGGCAAGCTCACTTTCGGATTGGTTGCGGCAATTTGGTCGGCGTCGATTGGCATTTCAGCCGTTCAGGACACTCTCGACGTCGTGTACAAGGTGAAGAGCGGACACTCCTACTTCGTGTCCCGGCTCTATGCGATCGCCATAACCATCGCTTTGATCGTCATCGTCACGGCAGCGCTCGCTTCTTTGCTTAGCGCTGACCTTCTTTCCAGGTTGGCCCACCGCGACATTGATCCCCGCATTCTCGCAGCGACAGCGAGTGTTATTGTTACGGTCGCGGGATGGCTGGTAGCGACACTGCTTCTTGCCCTTTCCTTTGCCGTTATCTATTACTGGGCACCAAGCGTGAGGAGTCGCCGTTGGCGTTGGATTACACCCGGTGGGTCGGTTGGAATTGCCGGGTGGTTGATCGCGTCTCTCGTTTTTCGCGTTTACATCCATTATTCGCACGCTTACTCCATTACATATGGCTCTCTGGGTGCAGTCATCATTTTGCTCACATGGTTTTACATCACCGGCCTGATGCTTCTGTTGGGAGCAGAGATCAACAGCGCAATCGAGTGCGCAGCTGGGATGCGACTCTCACGAAATTCCGACGCGGAGAGCGTTGAGAGAGAGGCCAACTGGGGAGAGTGCGAGGCCACACCAGGACAAACCCCGGGAGACTCTGAGACGCAAAGAATATGAGCAGGAAACTCGATCTCACAGAATAGGTCTGGATAGCTCTCCGCTGCCGCAGCTCAGGAGGGGTCCGACGGCGCCCTCTACAGTCCGAGTCGGCTTGCTTCTTGAGCCGAGTGCGTGCTATGGAACTCGTTACACTCGCGGTCGTGTTATTGCGGGCAACTCCGTTTGGAGATCGAACATCCCAGGCGAGAGGACGGCGCTTGATCGCAGCTCGCATCCGACACTGCCCCGGCGTCGACGCATGAGCCGATTGTTTATCCAGTGGCCATCGTGAAGGGAAGCCACAGCGAGACGGCGGCGCCGATGTTCGTTAATTACCTTGCCAGCCCAGCAACGCAAGCCATCTTCCTAAAGACACGGATTTACGATAGCAACGCCGTGACACTGCCCACCGACTATTCACCGCTGTGGATCTTTGCGCTTTCACGACGCGCCCAAGACCGGTCAGTCGCATCACTTGCAGGCCGATGTACCGAAGGACCTTTGGCGCACACTGAGCGCCGAAGCTCAGCCATGGAGGCTCAAGCTCGACCCTCAGCGGCTCTTGTTGTTACAGGAATAGAGCTGCGCACCGGCCATCTGCGCCCGGCAGCGCACCATGCGCCATGCGATATCATTTCAGCAGTCGCGGAGAAAACCATCAGCATTCTCGATCGATTTCGACTGGACAAAAAGACAGCTTTGGTCACCGGCGCAGCCAGCGGCTTGGGAGCAGCCATCGCCATTGCACTGGCAGAAGCAGGCGCCGATGTCGCCTGCCACGGCAACCGCCGGCCCGCCGAAGAGACTAGCGCGCGCATTCGCTCCCTTGGCCGCGATTCAATGTGCTTTGCCGCCGATCTAAGCGAAGCGGACGGCGCTGCCAGGCTCTTTGAAGAAGTGAAGACGGCGATGGGCGCGCCGAATATCCTTGTGAACAACGCGGGGATGATCTATCGCGAGCGCGCCGAAGACTACAAGCTCGATGCATGGATGAAAGTCGTCCAGGTCAACCTGAACAGTGTATTCCGTCTATGCCAGCTTGCCGGACGCGAGATGCTCAATCGTGAAGAAGGCAAGATCATCAACATCGCCTCGCTACTCTCGTTTCAGGGCGGCATACATGTGCCGGCCTACGCTGCTTCGAAAGGCGGCGTGGCGCAACTGACAAAAGCACTGTCGAACGAGTGGGCGAGCCACAACGTGCAAGTCAACGCGATCGCGCCAGGGTACTTTAGCACGGAAAACACTTCTGCCTTGCGCGCCGATGAAACGCGCGAACGGCAGATTCTCGAACGCATTCCAGCTGGACGTTGGGGCGACCCTGAGGACCTTGCCGGCGCAGCCGTTTTTCTAGCTTCGCCGGCCAGCGACTATGTAACGGGCCAGATCCTGCTGGTGGACGGCGGATGGATGGCTCGGTAGCCACCTGCATCGGGGCCAGCTGCCTCCGGCCAGACCACGCCAGTGACGAGGCGCGGCAGATCACCTCATACGCCTCACTCTTTGATCTTGGCGACCATCGATTCATAAACCGTTCCAGGCGGGATCAGCAACTGATGCGGCTGGCCAGCGGGAACGATGATCGTATCACCTACGCCAATCGTCTTGCTAACCCCACCTTCGATCCCACTGCCATGCGTCTCGCCGTCGGCGCCAGTCTTGCCCCCGACGACAGTTCCGCCTGTGATCAGCGTTGCACTTCCCTGCTCCACGATCATCAAGTCATCGTAGTGGGCGTGAACCTCAGCTCCGCCACTCGTCGTTCGGACCGAAAGCCTGAGCGCGAGGTTGCCGGTGCTTGCGAGAGTAGACCCGCTGCTGCCCGTGGATTGGGCCTGCGGAACAAGTGCTGCAAGCGCGGCCTTCACGTCGGCTGCGGGAATCATTATCGCCTTGTCTCCCGTGATGGTAGCCGCAGGAACGGCGAGCGCCAATGCGGCTATTGTTGCAAGCGCGATCTTCATCTCACTCTCCTCGCCTTAACGCAGACTCTCGATGGGAGCGGCATCCATATCGGCGTAGTCCTGGTTCTCGCCGCCCATTCCCCAGCAGAAGCTGTAAGCAGTGGTCCCCACGCCCGCATGGATCGACCAGCCCGGCGAGACGACGATCTCTTTGTCGGCCATGATGAGGTGGCGAGTCTCATCAGCCGGTCCCATCAAATGCACCACGCGCGAATTCGCGGCCAGATTGAAGTACATGTATACCTCGGATCTGCGATCGTGCGTGTGTGGCGGCATGGTATTCCAAGAGCTGCCCGGCGCAAGGTGCGTCACTCCCATCACTAACTGGCAACTCTTCGCGCCCTGCAGGTGAATATAACGGCTGATCGTCCTGCGGTTGCACGTCTCTGCGCTGCCCAGCTCATTAGACTGCGCGTCCTGCTTGCGAATCAGCGCGACCGGATGAACGGTGTGCGCGGGGTAGCTCAGCAGGTAATAGATTGCGGGGTTCTTCGCATCCTTCGACGCAAACGACACCTCTGCATTGCCGCGCCCGATGTAGAGCATGTCGAGGTTTTCGAGGTCGTAGATTTCGCCCCCAACGGTAACTCTGCCGCTGCCGCCGATGCTCAGCACGCCCAATTCGCGACGCTCAGTAAAGCAGTTTGCGCGCAGATCTGGATAGTTGGGCAGCGCGATCGGCTCGCCAAGCGGCGCAGCCATGCCGGCAATCGTGCGATCCAAATCGACATAGGCGAGGTTAAGCTTGCCGGGCTCATGCATCCCGCTCAGCAGAAAGGTCTCTCGCAGCTCTCCCGTTGTCATGCGAGGATACCGGACCGGATCAGCCAATAGAACCTTCTTCATCGTCTTTCCCTCTTTAACTACTATCGTTGAATGCAGCCGGTTGAATCTGGCCCACTAGGGCTTCTGCGGTACCGTCGGATCCCAGCCGTCGCTTCCTCGCAGGTATGTTGCCGGCGCGAACTTCGCCGCCTCTTCCGCCGTGAGGAAATGTGTATGCGGCTCACGCTGGCTCTTGGGCGCTCCGGGACCAGTCGAGTTGTATTCAGCATAGTACACGGTCTCGATCGAGTGCGTCTCGCCGGGATGCCACTCCCGCCAGCCCGCGGGATCGATATGCTCGCCCATCTCGGTGTTGAGAAAGATCACCGTTGCATAGGGACGCCAAGGACGCCCCAGAAACACTTTGCCGGTAACGGCTGGATCGACCGTGAGCTTGCTGTGATCGAAGACAAAGCCGGAGTCTTCCCCGGGATAGTGCTTCGCCTGCGCGGTCACATATCCTCCGGCGTGCGGCGTGCTGTGCAATTCACAGCCTTCAAATGCCGCTTTACCGTCACCGAAGATGAAGTCCACATTTCCTTCGATGTAACAATCGGAAAAATACTGGCGCGCCGGGATGCAGTTCTCGCCATCAGGCGAGCAGTTGCGGCTGCCCAGGTAGAGCGTGTCCTGGTTGCCCAGCAGGCGAACATGATGAAAGACGGCGCGATCGCCGGTGACCAGCAGCGCCAGCGCCTGCGAACCGGCAGGCAATTGAGGATGGGTGGAGTTGAAGTCGTTTGCGATGGTGATGTTTTCTGCGAAAAAATCGTCAGCCGTCACATTGACGGTAGCCGAGTGAAGCGTGCCGCCATTTGCTCCAGCGCTGCGGTCGTTGACGATCACGGTCGTGCTCGCATCCGTATTGGCGCTGCGCAGATGAATTTTCGGCTTGTCGATGGTCAAAACTTCACGATAAGTCCCGGGCGCAATGAGGATGAGCGCTCCGTCGGATGCCGGCGCCTTTTCGATGGCGCTTTGAATCGAGCTGAATTCAGCCGAACCGTCGGCAGCAACGTAGAGCGTCTTGTCTTCAGGCGGTGCAGTTGCCGCAATCTCCGGAGCTTTGGGAAGCTCAGGAAACGGAACAAAACGCGCATCGCATTGTGATGCTGAACCGGCTACTGAACCGGACGTCTGCCGCATCGCTACATCGTCGCCTGCCGGCTCGAGGTTGCCGCGCTTTGCGCCGATTGTGAGGATGGCATTCTTGGCAACCATCTTGGAATGCTGCTGGTCGTCGGCAAAGACGTTATTAAGCTTCACTTCCAGCTTGTGCTCTGCATCAAGGCCCAGGAAGGTGAATGAACCTGAGGTCGTCACATGCACGTTGTCCAACGTAATGTCCCTATAGACGGGAATCTGATCGCCGGTCAACGTTGTGTAGAGCGGTGTAAACACCAGCGGATTCGTCGTATTGCGAATGCAGACGTCGCGATAGAGCAGGTCGTGCACGAGTCCGCCGCGGCTGCGATCGGACTTGATGCGAATGCCGTTGTTTGCGCCGTCGATTGTCAAGTCCTCGACCAGCATGTGATCCACACCGCCGTTGGTACCGCTGCCAATCGACATGCCGTGGCCGGTATAGAAGTGGTTGTGGAGCACGGAGATGTTCTGCGAGGGCCCGGCTTTGCTTGACTTGACTGCAACGTCGTCATCGCCGGCGTGGATGAAGCAGTGCGTGATCGTCACATTGCGCGAGGAGCCCGGATCGATGCCGTCGGTGTTCCTGGCGGTCTTGGGTGACATGATATTCACGCCCCAGGCCGTAAACCCATCGGTTTGATTGACAGAGACGTGAAACATCGGAGAATTGCGCAGCGTGATTTTATAAAGCGTGAATCCGTCGGCATGGCGCATAACAATGAGCCACGGAACGCTCTGTTGCTTATCGGTAATCTTCGCCTCATGCGCCAGATCCCACCAGGAGACATCCTGGCCGAGCAGCTTGGCGCCGCCGCGCCCGTCGATCGAGCCCTCGCCCATGACACCGGCATTACGAACTCCATCGCCCAAGATGAGCGGCTTGCAGCCGTGGCCTTTCTCTGTCACCACTCCGCAACTGCCAGGAGCCAGATCATAGAGGCGCGGGTCGCGCGATGCTACGAGCGCGCCATTTGCGCTAACCACCAGCGTGACGCCGGTGCGAAGCGTCAGCGGCCCTGAGAGAAAGACATTGTTCTTCCCGCTCGCCCGCAGCACAACAGCTTTGCCTGGCGAGCAGGTGTCCAGGGCGTGTTGAATTCGTTCTGTACTTAACTTCGTTTCATCCTGCAGTGCAATCACGCCGTGATCCGCGGATATGTCTGCATTGAGCGTAGAGCACGCAGCTGGAACCTTCGGTTCGGTCACAGTTCGAGTGTCTTGCGCAATCAGCGCGCCGGTTGGAACAAGAGCCAGAGCAAGAGATGAAAGCAAAGCCAGCAGACGCACGTGAATCTCCATCTGGCGTGAAAGGGCTTCACGCCCACGAACAGCTTCGACCAGTCCAGAGGACCGACCACTCGCAGCATTAACGATACAGGATTTGGCCCGATAGGCGTCAAGACTGGGGAGAGCTACAGACCCTGCTTCAAGTGTATCAATGCTGGATTTGAGGATTTCGAGGCACGTTGTCGGTACCTTCGTCACAAGCCTTACAACTCGGGAACTCAACAATTCCAGCCGATTGTTTACCATTGCTGGTCGGACCTCTCGAGTTATAGAATTCAGCTTATCGAAGCCCTTGGGTCTGGATGCCCGCTCATGAAATCGACTCCCGCGAAGTATCTCGTCGCATTATTGGCTCTCGCCCTGGCCGGATCTGGAATTCCGAGCTCTGCTGCATCGAATGGGCATCTGAAGCACGCTGCCAGGGTCCGCATTGCGCTGGTCGGCGACTCCACGCAGACCAATGGGGCGGGCTATGGCCGTGGCTTCTGCGCAAACCTGACTGATAAGGTTGAGTGCATCAACGACGCCAAAGGCGGGGCCAGCACCAAGACGTATAGAGCCGAAGGCTACTGGGAGAAGGCGTTGTCCGGCAAGCCCGACTACATGCTCATCCAGTTCGGCCACAACGATCCGCAGTCGGAAGAGCACCTCGCACGACAGACCGATCTTAAAACCGAGTATCCGGCAAACCTGAAACGCTTTGTCGAAGAGGCTCGCGCGCGCGGAGTCACGCCGATTCTTGTCACGCCGCTCAGCCGGCGCTACTACGGCGACGGCGGCAAGATTCACTCCGACCTGCTGGCTCACGCTGAGGCCATGAAGGCCATTGCGGCTGAAGAGCACACCCCGCTGATCGATCTGCAAGCCCACAGTATCGCCTACCTGAATACGCTCACTGAGGCGCAGGGAAATGCGCTGGGAATTACGAAGAAGGATGCGCAAGGGAAGACAATTCCCGACAAGACACACCTGAACGATCAAGGCTCATACATCTTTGGGCGCATGGTGGCAGTGGACATGGCGAAGGCTGCGCCCCGGCTGGCGCGTTACGTGAGAAAGAAGGCCGCGCCTCTGCCACCTGAAAGCATCAAACGCATGGCGATTCTGAACGGCGCACCCGTGCGCATCGTGCTGGCTGGTGACTCCACGGTGAACAACGGCGGCGGCTGGGGACCGGGCTTCTGTGCTCTGCTTACTCCCAACGTCGAGTGCATCAATCAAGCGCGTAATGGGCGCAGTTCGAAGAGCTACTACGACGAGGGGTTGTGGAAGCAGGCTCTCGCTCAGCATCCCGATTACATCCTCATTCAATTTGGTCACAACGATATGCCGGGAAAAGGCCTTGCGAGAGAGACTGATCCCGATACTACCTACGCGGCAAACATGCGCCGCTACATACAGGAGTCTCGCTCCGCCGGGGCGCAGCCGGTGATCGTCACATCGCTGTCGAGGCGCAGCTACACAGACGGTAAGCTCGTGCTCGATTTGCAGGCCTATGTGGATGCCGCCAAGCGCGTTGCCGTCGAGGAAGATGTCCCGGTAATCGACTTGAACAGAGAGAGTGTTGCGCTCCTTGAGAAGATAACCCAGGAGCAGGCCGACGAATTCGACGCAGCCACCCATCCCGATGCACAAGCGAAGGGCCCGGATCGCACTCATCTCAACACGCATGGCTCCGCGGTCTTTGGCCGCATGGTTGCCGACGATCTCGCGAAGGTTTGCGTCGAGCTTGGACCGGACATCATGGGAGCCCCTGCGCCAGCGCAGCCGTAAATGGTTTTCCGGAGGTTGAGAGGCATCGAGCCTCGCGCCTTCGCCAAGGAGCACGACCTTGCAGATCAGACAGCATCTATCAGCCGGAGCCTTCCTGCTTGCTACCTGTGCCCTATCGCTCGCGCAGGATACCCGTCATGTCATCGAGCCACACTTTCCAAAAGCCTGCACGGTGCTGCGTGCGCGACTCTCCGCTCCGAGCGGTGAGCTTGCTCTCTCCGACGAGCACAAGCAGGACACGGCTCGTATCCAGCAGGCAATCGACAACTGCGCCGAGGGCAAAGCTGTGGAGCTGAGCGCAGATGGAAGCAGAGACATCTTTCTCGCTGGCCCATTTCACCTCAAGCGCGGCGTGACGCTCCTGATCGATGCTAAGGTGGCGCTTTTTGCCTCGCGAGACCCCCGCGACTACGACATGACTCCGGGCGGTTGCGGAGTCCTCTCAGAAAAGGGCCATGGCTGCAAGCCGTTCATCACTGCGAATAACGCGCCTAATAGCGGCATCATGGGGGAGGGCGCGATCGATGGGCGCGGCGGCACGGAGATGCTTGGCCAGAAGATTACCTGGTGGGATCTCGCGCATCAGGCCAAGGTCTACGACAAGTCTCAGAACGTAATGAGGCTGTTGCACGTCGATCACTCCGACAACTTCACGCTTTATAAGATCACGTTGCGCAACTCGCCCAACACCCACGTCTCGTTCACGAATACCGACGGTTTCACCGCGTGGGGTGTCAAGATTCTCACGCCCAAGACTGCGCGAAATACAGACGGCATCGACCCGGAAGCGGGCGCTAAGAATGTCACAATTGCCTGGTCCACCATTCATACTGGCGACGATAACATCGCCATCAAATCCGACCCGAGCGGCGCGGCCTCGAATATTTCCATTCTGCACAACCACTTTTATACCGGCCATGGAATGTCGATCGGAAGCCAGACCGCAGGCGGGGTGAACCATATCGAGGTGCGCGACCTGACAATCGACGGCGCGGACAACGGCATTCGCATCAAGTCGGATCGCAGCCGTGGAGGCATCGTTGAGGACGTATCCTTTCAGGATGTCTGTATCCGCAATACCCCCAATCCCCTGTTTTTTGTGCCAATGTATACGCTTTTTGCGGGCGATCGTCTTCCTGTCTTTCGCGGCATCTCACTGCGCGACGTGCATGTACTCACTCCGGGCGTCTTTACCTTCTATGGGCTCGATGCGCAGCACAAGCTCGGAATCACCCTCGATAATGTCACGGCAGACGACTTGAAGAACTCCGAATTGCGCGCCAGGTTCGCAGAGATATCTCTTGCTGGAGCGGGCACTAACCTTGCACTTAGCGGTGATGAGGTCACTGTTACAAACACTACGGCGAGACAACCCAGTCCGATTGCTTGTGACAGCCATTTTGCGCCGGTCACTGGAGGCTCTGCCGCTCCACAGACCGCAGAGCGCGTGCTGCCCGAAGACAGGACTCTCTACGTCGCCGCCGACGGCACCGGCGACTTCTACTCGATCCAGCGCGCCATCGACAAGGCGCCGGCTTCTGGCGGAGCACTCATCCTTGTCGCACCCGGAACCTATCGTGAAGTGCTGACCATCGACAAGCCTAACATGCAGCTTCGCAGCGCTAATCCGGATGCAACAAAGACAGTCGTAATCTTCAACAAGCATGCGGCCACCGACGGCGGCACCTTGCACACTGCCACAGTCAATGTTTCGGGCGATGATTTCTTCGCCGAGAATATCACCTTCCAGAACGATTTCCAGATCACGCGCGATCCGAATATCACTGGCTCGCAGGCTCTGGCATTGAAGGTTACAGGCGACCGGGCAATCTTTCATAATGTGCGCTTGAATGCTTTACAGGACACAGTCTATGCAGGCAGCAAGGGATGCACCGGGGACGGTCCCACGCGCAACTGCACGCTTGCGCGCCAATATTTCTCCGACAGTTATATTGAAGGCCACTTCGACTTTATCTTTGGCGATGGCAAGACAGTCTTCGATCACTGCGAGATTCACAGCTTGCCGCTCATCTCTCCGCTGATGGATGGCTTCCTCACCGCGCAAAGCAAGACCTACCCGAAGCAGGACTCCGGCTATTTGATCTTCAAATCCCACCTGACTGCCACGCCCGGCGTTGCCCGCGTGTGGCTGGGAAGACCGTGGCGTCCCTACTCCACCGTCACTTATGTCGACACGGAGATGGGCAACCACATCGAGTCAGCCGGCTGGCGCGAGTGGCTTCCAGGTCAGACGCATTCGATCGAAACGGCAAGCTACTCCGAGTTCGGTTCGACGGGGCCGGGAGCACATCCCGGAGAGAGAGATCCGCACGCAAAGATGCTCAGCGCGGAAGATGCGGCTCAGTACACGCCCGAAGTCTTTCTTCGCGGCGACGACAACTGGAATCCGCTGAAGCAGCAGATTCCCCCACTACCCTAGCGACGGTTCGTTTGTCACTTACACTCGTCAGCGCGATTTATGGTTTGTGGGGCACTTGCTCAATGATCCAACGCGCCAGTTCCTTGCCGGCGCCAAGGTCATCGTACTCGGCAGGAAGCTTGCGGCCATCGGTGTATTCGTTGTAGAGCCAGGGATCGACGGTTGCGAATACCGTTCCCCGGCCATACTTCACCGTCGCCATCAGCACATCGCCGCGGTCGACAAAGATCGCCTTCGCCGGAGGTTTGGGCGTGATGGTGCAGATCTCCTTCATATAAATCGTATGCGCTGATCGAAAGACAGGTCCGCCGCCAGAGAGCGAGAGCCGCCCCATCTCGAACCTGTTGCCGTCTACTGTGTTCCGCAGAACCCTGTTGTAGTGGATGCCGAACTTCTCAGCCAACAGGTTGAAATGCTCGATGTCAGCGTTGGCAGGATCGTTCTCCAACATCACCAGCACGCCGCCATCCTTTACCCATCGCACAATCTGCTCGGCGGCCTCAGCCGTCATGTAGTTGGGACTCGCCTTCTTTGAAGGATTGTCCGGCGAGACGATGATGTAGACCTGCGCCTCGCTCAGGCTCTCTGCCGTCGGCGACGTGTATAGAGTCCGCGTCTGCGCTCCGAGGTCGCGGAAGACGTGACCGAAGAGCGAATAGCCGCTGTTCGCTTCATCGTTCCACTTGTAGTGAAATGAAACTGGCTCTCCGAAGGCATCTGTCCGCTCTTGGCTATTGAACCAGGCATCCAACAGCACGGTCTTGCCGCGGCCTAGCGTTACATTCGGCGCGTTCTCCATCTCGACACTCGCAAGCATAAAAGCTCCGACTCCCTTAGGGTCGTTCGTGATTACTTTCTCACCTACATAGTAGGCGTAGCTTCCGTCGCGGTACGGGTTACCGCCCAGCCCGGCGCCTCTCACGGTGCTCGTCAGCGTCACATCTCCACCAGGCCCCTCTTGAACAAAATGGTTGAGAATCCCCTGGTATCCATGGTGCGCGACGGCTGCGTACTTCTCGGAAAGATAACCACGCCGAACTGCCTTCTCGAGCGCGTAAACAAACATGCACGCGGCCGATGATTCAAGATAATTTCCCTTCTCGCGGGCGCGATCCATCACCTGGAACCACAGACCACTCTTCGTATCCTGATACCGCGCCACTGCCGCTGCGTTGCGTTCTAGTTGCGTCAGTAGTTCCTTGCGCGCCTCACCCTCGGGCATGTAATCGAGCGTATCGACGAGCGCCATCGTGTACCAGCCCATGGCTCGCGCCCAAAACTGCGATGAGAGTCCGGTCTTGGGGTCTGCCCAGCGCTCGGTCTTTGATTCATCCCATCCGTGGTAGAGCAGCCCGGTCTTCGGATCGCGCGCCTGCCGGTCCATCAAGGCAAACTGTTTTGCGATATCCGCGTATGCCTCAGGATGATGAAAGGTCTGCGCATACTCGGCGTAAAACGGCTCGGCCATGTAGAGCCCGTCAAGCCACATCTGATTCGGATAGCGTTGCTTGTGCCAGAAGCCTCCGGATGGCGTCCTTGGCTGATGCTGCAGTTGATCGTAGAGCAGCTTTGCCGCTTTGGCATAGCGCGGGTCCAGCGTCACGCCATAGAGCAGCATGAGTTGACGGCCCATCAGAATGTTGTCGAGTTGATACTCCTCCAGCTTCCATGTGGGAATCGATCCGTCCGCTTCCACGAACTGATCTACGGAACTCTTGATGTAATCGTAATAGCGCTTATCAGCGGTGTTTAGCCACACGGCGTCAAAGCCTTCCAGCAGCGTGCCGAGTTCGTAGTTCCAGGCCCAGCGCGCGTCCGCGGGAACAAACCGGCCATTGGGCCAACGCGAAATGGCGGCATCGGCTGTGCGTACCGACCAAGGCTTTTGTTCCGCACAGGCTGCCAACGCAAAACCGATCACTACAGCAACGATGGAAAGCCATCGAATCAAGCGGGAGAATTTCATTTCGTCTCTGGATGCTCCTTGTTCCACTCTTCAAACCGTTCGAGTACAACCACGGGATCTTTGGTGTACCAGTTGTAGCCATTCCTGCGTTCCTTGCTCAACTCACTTACACTGTCGTGAATGGTCTTGTCACGATCGGCAAAGATTGGCTTGTCCGTACCGATCTGATAGTACCGTGCCCAGATGGGTCCGGCCTCAGCACGCGCCACAAGTTGGCGACCCCCCGCTGTGCGTTCCCAGCTCTGCCCCTTGATCCCCGTCTTGCTGAGCCAAGCCGCCGCCGCACGAATCGCATTCTGCTCTTCCGCATTCGGATTCGGGAGACAATTCATCAGCATCATCATCACGTTCGCTCCTTCGCTGCCGCTCGCGGCGGGCGGCTCAAAGTTCCGCGCCGAGACCGGTTGCAGCGTCAGCGCATCGTGCTGTTGCGCCCACACCGTGCGCGTGCCGCCAGAGACGATCTGCGCAGCGAGAATGCAACGGATTCCGCGCTCAAAGCCGGTGGCAGCGCGCTTTCGTATCTTCTGGGGCACAAAGCTGAACTCGTCCTTACCGTCGGCTACATGGCGCATCAACTCCATCACCTGCGTCATTGCATCATCATTAAACGTGATGGCATCGTGATAGCCACCCTCAAGAGGCCAGACCTGCGGCCAACCGCCATTGGGAAACTGCGCCGCGAACAGGTACCCCATACCGCGAAGAAAGGCCGCGCGAAAGACTTCAGTGTGATCGCCACCGCCTGCTATTGTCTTCGCCAGAAAGTTCATCTGCGTCGTCGTCGCATCGTTGTCGATGGTACCCACGTAGTTCCAATCCGGCTCGCGGGGCGTGTCGTAATCGTTCGGAGTTGGATACCGCGAGAGGTTGTTCGTGGTGTAGGCCTCGCCTGGGGTGCGAAGATCCTTGCTCATGTCGGTGTTCTTGCCCCAGCCTCCCGCGGGTGTTTGAAAGCTGACGATCACGTCGGCTATATGCCGCGCGTCGGCGCTCGCGTACCATTCTCTTGGCCGATCAAGTGGCATCGAATGCGCGGAGTAGCTATGAGGCGGTTCGATCGGTGCAGTTACTCCGGCGCGCTTCATCTCCGCATGAAACGCATCCTTGTCGGCCTGCCGCTGCCGGATGGAGTGCCCCAGATACTCACGCCAGGCACGCTGCTCGCCGCGCGGCAGGGTCGCGATCCGCTCGCGCGTCAACGACTCCGCGGGAGGATTACTCCCGATCACCGATGCGGCTGCACTCAGAACCGCGGCGATCACGCACGCGGCTGTCACTCCAATCCATCTGCGACTGATTTTCACGGCCCCGCCTAGACGCTGTTTTCGCGCCGAAGTTGTTTCAGTTCTTCTGCAGTTCATTTCTCTGGCTGGCAGCGGCAATCGCACCCGGCTCCTGCTCGACCCCAGACAAGGAAAGAGGCTGCCGATGTTGATAGGCAGCCTCTTTCGGTTTAGGTTAATCGTTCAGCGAAGCGGCTTAGAACAGGATGCGTGCTTCGAATTGCGCCGCCTTGCGGGTGTAAATCGTGCTCTGGGTGACCTGTCCGAAGTTCGGGTTGCCGACTGCTGTGCTGGCGACCCCGAACAGCGTGTGGTTGGTGATGTTGTACCACTCACCGCGGAAGTTCAGCTTCGCGCTCTCAGAGAAGTGCAGCGCGAAGCTGCGATTCATGGAGAGGTCTAGCTGGTAATTTCCGGGGCCGTAGATGTTGTACGGGGCTGTGCGTGGTGCATCGCTGAATTTGTAGTCGTAAGGAGACGGCGTAGCCAGCAGTGAAGTGTAGGCCGGTGTCGCCGGGGTGGTTACTGGTGTGGGAGGCGGTGTCGGATTGATGAAGGGGCCTGAGACACCGACCTGTGCACCGCTCTGCACATAGCCAAGGCTGGGCACGATGAAGGTACTGGAGGAGACCGGAATTCCGTTCACCGGCGGCGCATTGTAGTTCGTAGTGTTGACGCCGTGTCCCCACTTGCCGTTCTGCCGTGCCTTCCCAGTGAAGCCGGTATTCATGACAGCCGGGCAGGTGCTGCTCTGCGCCGGATTTACTTGGCAAGTCGATTCGGTGATCGCCAGCGGTGAGCCGGAGAAGGCCTGGAAGACACTGGAGAACTTGAAGCCGCCCAGAATATCCCGCTCGATGACGTTGCCGTTCAGAAACGTCTTGCCGAAGGGAAGATCCCAAACGCCGGTCGCGACAAAGTGCTGCGGCTGGTTCGTTGTAGAGACAGAGCGCTCGATTCGATCCGCCTTGTACGATGTGCTCGCGTTGTTGGCGAGAGTGCCGGCCGGAATGGCGTAGCCTGTACGGAAGGTGCCGCCGTCATCGATCGCACGAGCGAAGGTGTAGTTGGCGTTGAGCGTGAGCCCGTGCCATGCACGCATCGAGATCAATGCCTGCACGCTGTTGTAGTTTGCGTTGCCGATGTAGCCCCAGGTATCGCTGACCGTTTGGAATGGGAACGGCTTTAGGGCCGTGGATAGAGGTTGGCTGTTAACGAAATTAGCCAGATTCGGACAAGGCAGGCCGTAGGTTGTGCAATCCTGCGTGACCGTCGTTGTCGTCTTGCCTGTATCGGCGAGGCGCGGTCCGAGGTAAAGATAGCTCGGGCTGAGCTGGTTTGAGTCGTAACCGCGGCCTGTCAAGCTGTCGGTCTGCAGGAAGTGACCCTCGGAACCGACATAGGTCGCGGTGAGTGTCATGGCATTGGTCAACTGGCGCTGAATGCCGAAGCTCCAGTTGATGTACTCCGGTGCGCGGCTGCCAAGATACGGATCGGCGATCCCCATGCCTGACGGTGTTCCAGTGTAGCCGGTCGTGTTGGTGTAGCCGGTGCCATAAGCCGGCCCAGAAGCCGCTCCAAGGGCGCCTGAATATGCGGGAATTGCGCCCGTTCCACCAGCCAGGAGCTGGGGCATGGTGGTCTGGTCGTTGGTGTTTGAGAAGGCCGGCGCGGCCGAGAAGCCGAGCGTGCCAATGCTGGTGGACAAGCCGCCCACTGCATCGCCATGTGTGAACATGACACCGTAGCTCGAACGGATGACGGTCTTTGAGCCAAGCTGATAGGCCACGCCAACGCGCGGTCCCCAATTCTTGTACCAGTTCTTGACGGGCGTAGCGCAGTCACAAGTGTTCGGACCATAGCCTGTGAAGACCAGCGCGCCATCGATACCGGTGACCGGGTTCGGCCTGCCTGGATCGAAGTAGCTCTCAGCGTTATGCACTTCAGTGATGGTCGGGAAGAAGTCGTAACGCAGACCCAGATCCAGGGTCAGCTTCGACGTTACCTTCCAGTTATCCTGCACGTAGGGTGAAACTGCCCGGAAGCGCGCACCGAACTCCTGTTGCAGATACTGTGTAAAGCTCCCCTTGTCAACCTGGCCGATCAGGAAGCTCGCGTAAGCGAGGCCGGTACCGGTTGCGGCGGTGTAGGAGCCTTTGGAGATTCCCGCTGTCTCCGTGACTGCCGTCGCGAGAGTGATCGGAGTCGATCCACCTTTAGTGGCGTTGTTCACGTTATAGAGCAACCACGCCACTTGTCCACCAAAGGTGAAGGCGTGCTTGCCGACTGTCCACTGGAGGTTGTCAAGCACGGTGTAGTTCTCCGCGGTCGTGTTGTTCTCGGTGGTGCCGCCCCAGTTCGTCCAGGCAGCGCCGGTAGGAAAGGTCACGATGGGAAACATGTTTGATGCCTGACCGGAGGGCAGCCCCGACAGCCCCATTGCGGTCGCTGCATAGGTGGGGTTATCGGCGGGATCGAAGGTGGGGCCGAAGTACCGGGCATAGCCCCACTTGATCTGGTTCAACAGGTTCGCCGAGAAGGTATGCGTCTCTTCGATCACGCCCACGGCCGTCTTGGGAGCGAATGCCTGGCCATAGTTGAAGGGAACCGGGCCCACGTCACGGCCCGCGGTGGCCTGGCCCTGCGGAACCGCACTGGCCTGGCGGCCGATGGCCGCAACCATCGAGAGGGTGTCGCTCGAACCGATGGTGTAGTCAAGGCGATGCGTCATCGACCAATTCACCAGCCCGGTGACGTTCGGCGCTACGTAATTGTTGCCTGGGGCGGTGCTGATGCCTGTCGTGGGCAGGAATGCCTGCATCGCCTTTGCGACGGACGAGAACTCGGCAGCCGGAATGACGTTAGGATTGCCCGTCGCCACAGGATTGCCTGCTGCACCCTTGGTCGTACCAGGACCGAAGCCATACTGATACCGGCAGAAGCCGTTGGTACTGTTGGCAGTACATGCGGTCTGCGAGGATGGATCATAGATATTCACGCCTTGATCCCTGAAGTCGCCTGCCTGCTCCGTTGCTGTCGGAAAGGTCATCGGTGTCGGCGTTGCGCTGGTGTAGCGAAAGCCGTTGTAATTGCCGAAGTAGAAGAGCTTATTCTTCAAGCTTCCGAAGGGAAGCAACGGTCCGCTTACATTAATGCCGTACTCGTTGCTGTGCTCGACGGGTTTGACTGGGAGTCCAGTCAGGGGACTGTTAACCTTGAACCAGCCCCAGGTATCGAACGCTGTGTTGCGGACGAAGTCATAGACGGCCGCGTGATATTTTTGGCCGCCCTGCTTGATGCTGTAGTTCATGACACCCTGGCCCTCGTAAACCGCCGAGTAGCCGATGGTCTGCAACTGGAACTGATCGATTGCGTCGACTGAAACAGCGGTCCAAACGTAGCGTGGGTCGCCGTTACCACCGGCGCGCACAAACGGAAGACCGTCAATATACACCGCAGAGACGGCGCCCTTGCTGCCGGAGCCGTTGACGACGCCGGTATTGGTCGTCGCGTTGCCGTTGGTCTCATTGCCCTGAACGCCGGGCATCAGGTAGACAAAGTCGGTGGCGCGCCGCTGATCGGCCTGACCATAAGCGCCCATCTCGAGCGGCAGTTCGGAGTAGGTTTCGTTCTCCATCGTCGCGCCGAGCACCGCGGTCGAGGTCTCGAGTTGCGGCGGCTCGGTGGTCACGGTAATCTCGACGCTTGCCGCGCCGACCGTGAGGGACGGGTTATACGTCTGCGACTCCATCGCATTGACGTGGATGTTCTCTTGCGCCTGGGTCTCAAAGCCCTTCGCAGAGGTGGTCACTGTGTAGATGCCCGGATCGAGATTCGGGAAATTGTAGTCACCCGCCCCGGTCGTCTTGACCGAGACGCGAATTCCGGTAGCATCGTTCTTTGCGGTAACGTCGGCGCCCGCAATCACCGCTCCCGTGTTATCGGTAACGGTGCCGGTGATTGCGCCCTTGCCGGTAAGTTGCCCGTTGGCGACGCCTGTCGCAAACATGGCGATCGCGAGCACCGCCACGCACATCCATCCAAAGCCGCGCAGCAGCCCTAGCATTGGGCTCTCCGTTCCTTTGCGCACTCCCAACCGTACATTTACGGCACTACTTCTCATTAAAGCCTCCATCCACTTCACGCGTTGCTGCTTCCAGTGGGCAGTATCCTATCGGCAATCGGAACAAACAGTTCTCCGAGGTCTGACCACACATGGAAGTCCAACTAGTTTCCTGCACTGGCAGCTCTCCTGTCAAGTGAGAAAAGTAATCCCTGCTTGCGTGCTCCCAAACTCTTCCTGTTGTGATACATACAGGTATCATTTCGGGCTGGTAACATGACGCTGACTGGTATGACCTTAGGGCGTTCTGCGAGATGCACGCCATTTTTCAGTACTTAAGTACCGAAACCATGAGCCGGCACCGAGTGGTTCCGAAGGCACATTTGGGACCCCCAACTGGGATGCGAGACAATCGTCTTTCAGGAGGGTCGATGAATCGCCGTGAGTTGCTGAAAATTGCAGGGTGCTATGCCGGAGCCGCCGCAGCAAGAATAGGGACCGGGTCGCCGGCCTTCGCCTCGCTCGTCTCGGCTCCGCAGGCGTCCACAACGTCGGGCCGTGTCCACGGCTATGTGGATCGAGGCATACGAGTATTCAAGGGAATTCCCTACGGCGCGGATACAGCATCGAGAAGGTTCATGCCTCCCATCCCTCCGGTGCCGTGGAGCGGGATTCGCGATGCGCTAGACTTTGGCCCGAGAGCGCCTCAAGGCGGGGGCCGCGACGCAAAGAGCGCCGGCTACCACTTGCCGCCGGAGCTGGGTCCGATGAGCGAAGACTGTCTTCGCTTGAACGTTTGGACTTCGGGCCTTCGCGACCACCGCAAGCGGCCAGTGATGGTCTACTTTCACGGCGGCGCGTACAGCGGAGGTTCAGCCAACAATGTGCTCTATGACGGCGTGAACCTGTGCAAGCGCGGCGAGGTCGTTGTCGTCACGCTCAATCACCGCCTCAATCTCTTCGGATACCTCTACCTGGCCGATCTCGTGCCCGAGCTCGCCGACTCAGGCAATGCAGGCATGCTTGATCTTGTGCTCGCGCTTCAATGGGTGCGAGATAACATCGCCGAGTTCGGCGGCGACCCCAGCCGCGTGCTCATCTTCGGTCAATCCGGCGGCGGAGCCAAATGCGCAACACTGATGGGAATGCCGGCGGCGCGACGTCTCTTTCATCGCGTCCTCACCATGAGCGGACAGCAGATCACAGCCTCGAAGCGCGAGAGTGCAGCGGCGCGCACGCTGGCTGTGCTGAAAGCCCTCGAGCTGCCCCTCAGCCGCGCAGAGGAACTGCGTTCGATGCCGATGGAACAACTCATTCATGCTGCGCGCGCGGCGGGCTACTACGGCCCGGTGATGGATGGCCGCTCTCTGCCTCGCGATCCCTTCGATCCCGACGCACCGCCGATCTCCGCTGACATTCCGATGATCCTGGGCAACGCTCACGACGAGACCCGCTTTCTCATTGGCACCTCGGACCCGACGGCATTTGAGTTGACGTGGGATTCGCTTCCGGCCAAGCTCGCGCAACACGCGCAATTCTTAGGAACGCTCGATCTGAATCAGGTCATCTCACTCTACCGGCGCATCGATCCGGGCTATTCGCCCTCCGATGTCTTCTTTGCGGCGACGACCGCCTCACGCTCCTGGCGCGGGCAGTTGATCGAAGCTGAACGCCGAGCGGTGCAGAAGATGTCCGCGGCGCCAACCTGGGTTTACGAACTCGACTGGCGAACACCGATCGACGGAGGCAAATGGGGCGCGCTGCACACACTCGACATTCCTCTCGTCTTCGATAACACCGAGGTTGCAGACGGCATGTCGGGGAATGGCCCCGAGGCCCGGAGTTTGGCAAGGCTGATGAGCGGTGCGGCAGTCGCCTTCGCGCAGACAGGTAACCCGAACGGTGAGCCATTGCCGCAATGGATTCCATTTGAGCTTGAGAGGCGGGCAACGATGAGCTTCTCCGCGCACCCTACTCTGGTCGAAGATCCCCGCAGAGAAGAACGTCTCTTGATTGAGCAGGTGCCTTACACGCAGCCTGGAACATAACCAAGCGGCCCTATGCGCGGAAGCGGTGTGCGAGTCCGGCCCACACTCGTAATGAGCTGGACTCGCTTGAGCCTTTTCGCCCGCTTATGCGGACACGGTCGGAGAAGCGTTCGCAGGCCGGATCGGATGCGCTCCGTCTTTGCTGGCTTTGCGATTCACGGGCGTTTCCATTCCCTGCGCAGCTTCTGCCAGGCGCAGGTGCCTCTCCATCAGCTTGCGCGCTTCGACAGCATCGCGCGCGCGAATCGCCCGGTAAATCCTGCGATGCATTTCTGCGGACTCGCGCAGATCGATGGAGCGGTCAACTGTCTTGCGACGCTTGTCGTAGACGGTGGTTGTGATGGTCTCCATCAGCGCTTCCAGAATCGGATTGCCCGAGGCCTGCGCAATAATCCGGTGAAAGAGCACATCGTGGATCAGAAACTCGCTGGGGTTTTCGACGCTTGCGAAGGTCTCGGCCACCGCCTCTGCGAGCGCCGTGTGGTGCTGCTCTTTGCCTCGTTCGGCGGCCAGCGCCGCCAGGTTGCTTTCCAGAACCACGCGCGCCTCGAACATCTGCCACGACTGGAATCCATGCAGCGCGCCGATCAGGCTGAACGAAGCCTTGCCGAGCTGTGGAGGGCCATCGACCACGAAGGTTCCAACGCCGTGTCGAACCTTCATGACACCCATTGCCGCCAGGTAGCCAATACCCGTGCGAAGGCTCGCACGGCTGATTTTGAGCGATTGCGCAAACTCCCGCTCGGGCGGGATCTTGTCGCCTGGCTTCAATGTTCCATCTTCAATCAATGACCGGATATGGTTGACCACTTGCATGGTTCGGTGTGTATCCGATTGATCCTTGGTTGTGCGCGGCATATCGGGCATACCTTTCAAACTACCTAAAAACAGAGGCCATTACGAGATTACCACCGTTATGTACCCGCTTGAGCAGAAAAACCGTCTTCCCGGCGCGCGTGCAGGTTGTTCCTATGAGTGTATACTGAGGTCTGACCTCACGGCTACTGGGGGGAAACCTCTTCATTATGCTACCGCACCCTGTCCGGCTGGCTCGCTTGGAATTCAACGCTCGCCGGCAGGCACCAGGCTCCGGTCCCCGCCGCGGGCCCATCAGAGGCTTTCAGGCTTGAAAGTAGGAGCAAAATCTATTCTGGAGCAGCCATGACACATCGTTCTTTGCAACTCGGCAAGTATTCGATTGGAACCGGAGACCGCTTTGCCCACCAGGCCAAGGCGCAGCTGCAAGCCTGTCTACTGGCTGAGCAACGCGGCACCGTGATCGAGCCCGTGTGGAACAAATCGAACCGCGAGCACACCATCATCGGTTCTGAGCCCGCTTCGGTGCGGCAGGCAGCCGACGCCGCCGTAAAGACCCTCGGCTGGAAACACGCCTACTTTTGCGATGCCGACCACATCAATCACGCAACAGTCAGCCGATTCCTCAGCGCATGTGACTTCTATACTCTCGATGTGGCGGACTTCATCGGTCACGCATTGCCCGCGGCGGAGATCGATGCCTTCGTGGCGCGGCACTCGGAACTGCTCGGCCACATCAAGCTAGAGGGCACCGCGGAGGGTTGCGAGATCACGGCTGAGAGCCTTCGCCAAGCCGCTCAAAAATACCTCTATGCCGTCAAACAAGCCGGCGAGGTCTACCGCACGGTCGAGAAGGCCAAGGGGAAGGGAACCTTCATCCCCGAAGTCTCGATGGACGAGACCGACACCCCGCAGAGCCCGGCGGAACTGCTCATTATCCTCGCTGCGATTGCGGACGAAGGCATTCCGGTCCAGACGATCGCGCCCAAATTCAGCGGCCGCTTCAACAAGGGCGTCGACTACATCGGCAACGTCGACCAATTTGCGCGCGAATTCGAGCTCGACATTGCCGCCATCAACTATGCTGTCCGTCATTACGGGCTGCCCCCGAATCTAAAGCTGAGCGTGCACTCCGGCAGCGACAAGTTTTCCATCTATCCCGCCATCCATGCAGCGATGAAGAAGTTCGATGCGGGCGTGCATCTGAAGACCGCCGGGACTACATGGCTCGAAGAGCTGATCGGCCTGGCCGAGGCTGGCGGTGACGGACTTGCCCTTGCCAAGGAAGTTTACGCGGAGGCATTCGCTCATCGCGAAGAACTCTGCGCGCCATACGCGACGGTCATCGACATCGATCCGGCAAAACTTCCCTCGCCTGCCGATGTGAAGGGCTGGACCTCCGAGCAATACACGTCAGCGCTGCGGCATGTCCCCAGTGCGAAGGCCTACAACGGCAGCTTGAGACAACTGCTGCACGTGGGTTTCAAGGTCGCCGCGAAGATGGGACCGCGCTACCTCGACCTGCTCGAATCAAACGAAGCCGTGATTGCCAAGAACGTGACCGAGAACCTCTATGCTCGGCATATTACACCGGTCTTTCTCGGCAAGTAATCCCAGACGACGCTAACAGCAGAGGCCGCGAGCACTTGCCGCGGCCTCTCTTCTTTTGCGCTTGAAACCTACTGCAGCTTGACTTCCGCTCCAGCAAGTTTCTTGATTCCCTCACCCTCCGCCGTCTTCACCTGCACGTTGGTGCCGCTCACCTGCGCATAGCTGATCGGCAGGCCTTCCTTTGCCTCGATCTTCACGTTACGCAGCGTAACGTTGCGAACCGGCGCCTCGGGCAGCCCTGCAATCACGCCCGCGACCGCGCTGCCCGTGGCGTTCAGATTTTCGATCGTGATGTCGTGAAAGTGCGGCGTCAGCCGCGTCACCGGCTGCGGTGTTTCTGCGTCCGGAGGCAGCATCTTGGGATAGTACTCGCTGATCACCAGCGCATTCTTCACATCCTTCATATCGATATCGCGAAAGAAGAGATTCCCGATATCGTTGCCGCGGTCGCGATTGGCCTTGACGCGAATTCCGTTATCGGTGCCCTCGAAGTGAATCCGCTCCGCGCGAATATTCAATGCGCCGCCGGCAACCTCGCTGCCGATGGAAAGACCATGCCCATGCAGAAAGGTGCAATCGGTGATCGTGATATCGCGGCTCGGATCATCCGGCCCTGGCGAGCCGATAGCTCCTGACTTGATGGCAATATTGTCGTCGCCCACGTCGGCAAACACATGCTCGATCTTTACATGGGACGAAGAGAAAGGATCGATCGCATCGGTGTTGGGCGAGGGCATCGGCGCGAGCACCCTGATATTCCGGATCGTCACATCGTCGGAATAATAAGGCACCAGTTGCCACATAGGAGAGTTCTGAATCGTCACGCCTTCGACCAAAATGTGCTTGCAATGATCGAAGACGACCAGCCGGGGTCGCGGATGATCGGAGCCCATCACGCCGGCGTTTTTGATCTTGCGCGCCATCGCCCACCACGGCGCTCCCGCCCCGTCGATCACGCCCTCGCCCGTGATTGTAATGTTCTCGGCGTTCGTCGCGCTCACCAGCGACTGCAATCCCGGCTCGCGAAACTCTGTCTTGGCTGGATAGTCGCTTGCATCCAGCGAGCCCTGGAGCGTAGCCCCCTTGTCGAGTTGCAGCGTGATATTGCTCTTCAGCACGATCGGCGCGCTCAGATAGGTGCCGGCCGTCAGCCTCACTGTGCCGCCGCCGCGCTTCTCGCAATCGTCAATCGCGCTCTGAATGGCGGCCGTGTCTTTCGCGACTCCGTCGCCTTTGGCGCCATAGGCGCGCACACCGCAGTTGGCGGGAGCGGCAAACGCACTTGTCTGTATGACCGCAGCTCCGGCGATCAGCAGAGAGAATAGAAACAACGACGGAAACCCCAATCGGCGAATCATCGTGATAGACCCCTTCAGCAATCGGATTACTTCCCATCCATCATACCCGCACAGGGCTCAAGTGGTCATACCACATCTTTCGGCCGCGAGCGCTTTGACGCCACGCAGATCGATTTTTCCGGTCCCGAGAACCGGCAATGCGCCGATATGGAAGAACTGGTTCGGCCGAGGCTTCCAGAGTGCGGGCAGATCGCATTGCGCGAACTTCTCCAAGATCGGAGTAAGTTTCTCCTCAGGCAATGTGTACAAGACCACAATGCGCTCGCCCTTCTTCTCGTCGGGCAACGAAGTCACGGAAAAGACCTGCTCTGTAACTTCGGCTAACTCGTGTAACTTGTCCTCTATCTTGACGTGTGGAACCATCTCTCCGCCGATCTTGCTGAAGCGCGAGAGACGGTCGGTGATGGTCAGGAATCCATCCTCCTCCATCATCGCCACATCGCCTGTCATGTACCATCCATCGCGCAACACCTCGGCGGTCTTCTCGGGTCTGCCGAGATAGCCCTTCATCACATTCGGCCCTTTCACAAGCAGCATCCCCGGCGTCCCTGGGGTGACCGCCTCGCCCGTGTCGAGATCGACGACTTTGACTGTGACGCCAGGAAGCGGATGCCCGATCCTGCCTCGTCTCGCACTCACCTGTCGGAATCCCGGCGCGCGAAAATCGCGACCATTTACGGTAACGACCGGCGAGCACTCGGTGCAGCCGTAACCCTCCAGTGGACGAATCCCGAAGATGTCTTCAAAGGCCAGAGCAACACGCTCCGGCAATTTTTCCGCACCGACTAACACGTACTGCAGACTGCCAAAACTCTCTGGCGAGCATCGCTTCATGTAGGCCTGCAAAAAGGTCGGAGTTGCGATCAGGAAAGTGACCTTATATCTGCCGACCAGCTCGCCAATCGCTTTCGCGTCCAGCGGATTGGGATGATAGACGACACCAACACCGTTGACCGCGGGCATCCAAAGTCCAGCCATGAATCCAAAGGAATGGAAGAAGGGCAAGATGCCGACTATCTTGTCTCTGCCTCCAAGCATGAAGACCTGCGAAACCTGCTGAATATTCGACACGATGTTGAAGTGCGTCAGCATCACGCCCTTCGGATCGCCCGTGCTGCCGCTGGAAAAAATGACGGTCGCCAGATCGTCGATGGCAGATCCGGAGGAGCTGCGCTTTGCGCCGATTGCCTTGTGCAGCATCCATTGCGGGGTGAACCACGCAAGCGCAATCGAAACCAGCTTCTCTGTGACCCGCGGCGCCTGCAGTGCATCTTCGAGAAAGAGCCTTCGCCCCGGAATCTCCAGCTTAGGAAAGCGCTCGACGAAAGTCTTGGATGTGATCACGAGATCGATCTCACACTGCGCGGCGCACGACGCGATCGTTTCGCTCGAAGCGGTGTAGTTCAGATTTACCGGAGTTCGGCCCAGCATCATGAGCGCATAGTTGGTGAGCGCTCCGCCGACGGACGGCGGCAGCAAGAGGCCAATCATCTGGCGCTCGCCGGTTTGCGAACGCAGCCTGCGAGCAATGTAAATCGCCTTAATGAGCGCGGAGCCAAAGCTCACCTTGGGAGTCTTGCCGTCGGCCATCATAAAACGCAGCGGGAAGCGCCGCGCTGTGCGAACGAAGGCGCGGTCGAGCGTTTTCATGCGCCGCTTGCGCTGCTGGAATGCCTCGGCCTGCAACTCCTGCACCGCGTGTCGCACCGCAATTGCTGTCGAAGTCGGAACCATCGGCTGCCCAAAACTCACCGTAACTGGATAGGGAATGCGTTGCGGTATCTTCCACAAGAATCGTCCGCGGGCAAAGCTGAAGATGCTGCCCCAAACCCCGTCGAGATTCACCGGAATGATGGGAGCATCGACGCCCTTCATAATCCGCTCAAGCCCGCGGCGGAATGGAAGCAGTTGGCCGGTCCGCGTGATCTGGCCCTCGGCAAAGATGCAAACAATCTCGTCGTCGCGCAGCGCGTCGCTCGCGGTGCGCAGCGAGCGAATCATCTCACGGGGCCGCTGTTCGCTCGAAATGGGAATCGCCTTCATCGCCTTTGCGAAGGGCTTGATGAACTTGTTGTCGTAGATTCCCTTGTACATCAGGAAGCGAATCGGCCTGTCCGTCGAGGCGATCAGCAACAAGACATCCACAAACGACATGTGGTTGCAGACAAGCAGAGCGGCCGTCTTGTCCGGGAAGTGATCGCGTCCAAGCACCTTCACTCGATAGACCGTGTGCGTGAGGAAGAAAAGAACCAGCCGACCAAACCACTCCGGCAACAACATCAGCACATAGACCGTGCCAGCTCCGGTGATAAACGAAGCGGCGACGATGACTCCGCTGGGGTTGAGATGAATGAAGGCAGTGAATATGTAGTAAACACCCGAAGACAGCGCGATTCCTACAAACGACAGTAGATTTGCAGCGGCGATGATGCCGCCCTTATCTTTTTCTGCCGGCCGATGCTGGATCAGTGCATTCACTGGAACCGCATAGAATCCCGCCCAGAAGCCAAGAAGGCCAAGCAACACCCCGGAGCCGAGCAAGCCAACATGCATGCCGCCCAGTGCAAAGCCGGTTGCAGTCATTCCAATCGAGCCGAGCGGAATCAGTCCATACTCGATCTTGTTTCCGCTGACGAGGCCGGCAATCATGCTGCCGATGCCGATACCGATTGCCAGAGCGGCATTCAGATAGCCTGTCTTTGTTTGGCCGACGTGCAATACATCCGGTCCATAGACGACCACAGTCGAAAACAGCAGCGAGCCCAGGAACCAGAAGTAAGTGTTGCCGAGAACAGCCAGAAAGAGCGCCTTGTCACGGCGCATGAGTCCGATCTGCTGCCAGAGGTCGCCGAGGAAGTTGATCTGGTACCGCTTGTCTGGCGCAGCCGCAGGAACCCGATCGATGCCGAGGCTGGTGAAGAAGCCAACGACAGCGAGCGCCAGAAGAAAGTAACCCGCATAAACCTCGCGTCCATGGAAGTGCTCGGCCATCGCAGCGCCGGTCACCGTGCCGACAATAATCGCGAGGAAGGTTCCCAGTTCGATAACGCCGTTGCCCCACGACAGACGCTTGGCGGGCAACAGCTCCGGCAGCAGGCCATACTTTGATGGCCCAAAGAGAGCCGCCTGAGTTGCAACCAGTCCGAGCGCGACCAAGGTAATCGACCGCGACTGCAACGCCAGTCCCGTGGTTGCCACGGTCATGGCCGCGATCTCCATTCCTTTGGTCCAGAGCGTAACTCGCTGCTTGCTGAACCGATCGGCGAGCCAGCCACCCGTCATGCTGAAGAGTACAAAAGGCATGGAGAAGAGAAATGTGACGAGAGAGACAAAGCTGGAGCGCGCATTGCCCGGCAGCCCCATGCCGACAACCATCGCCAGCAGCAGGTTTCGCAGCACGTTGTCGCTGTAGGCGCCCTGAAACTGCGTAACGATGAGCGCCCAGAAGCCGCGTTCGCCGCGCTCGGGTACGAGCGTCTCAGGCAGCGCTTCGGTTTTTCCTTGCAAATCGGATTCGGTCATATAGGTTGATTAGCTGAGTGCAGTCGATTATAGCGCGGGCCGACCTTTCCCAACGGCAGAACCTCCGACGAAATTCAAGCTCAGAGAATCAACGTGCCCTATGACGCAAAAATCTCGTGCAAGAAACCTGAACTTCCTCGTTCTCCTTCTTGAGGGCTGCAGTCAACGGAACAAGGAGGATGCAATGAAATCGTTTTGGAGCCTGTGGAGTCGAGGTTTGCACGTCGGAGCAAAGATGAGTTTGGCCGCTGGAGTGGGTCTGCTGCTGGCGATCCCGGTAGCCGCTGGTGGTCCCGTCGATCAAGGCGGGTTCAAGGTATTGCCAGGCATCGTCCGCGGCAATCTGGCCATTTTCCCTGTCGTAACCAGCCACTCCTACGACACCTCGCAGCTGATAACGCTCGACGAAGGTGTTCGCTCGGGGCAGGTCACGGTGACCGAGGCCGGAGACGAGCGCGGCCTGGTTCGTCCTGGTCAGCAGATGCCGACGCGTCACGGGAGCGCCGAAGTCAATCGCCTTGTGCTCTATAACAACTCCAGCCGTCCGCTGCTTCTGCTTGCAGGCGAGATTGTAATAGGCGGCAAGCAGGATCGCGTGATTGGCTCAGATCGCATCGTTCCGCCGAACTCGGGTCCCATCGATCTCGGAGTCTTCTGCGTCGAGCCGGGACGCTGGGTCGCATCCAGTTCCGACTTTGGCTCGATGGGCGCGCAGATGGCGCAACCCAGCGTGCGCACGCCTGCGATGGCCGAGCGCGATCAAAGTCAGGTGTGGGCCAATGTGCGCGAATCGAATGCAAAGATGGCTCGCAATCTCAGCGCCTCGGAGACGGTGACCGTTGAAGCGACCACGTCCTATGCAAAGGTCTTTGAAAGTGCTCCGGTGAAGAAGGCTGTCTCGGCGTATGGCGGCATTGAGAGTGAGCAGGCGATCTTGCGCGAACTGCGCGCTAAAGGCGCGGATGGGGTGGTGGTTGCCGTTAACGGTCGAGTGCTGTGGGCCGATGTCTTTGCCAGTACCGACCTGCTCTCGAAGTACTGGCCAAAGCTCATGCGCAGCTATGTTGCCGAAGCAATGACCTCTGAAGATCGTGGTGCAAAGGCCGACCTTCAAGAGGCCGAGCTCTACATGAGCCTATTATCGGGAGGGCATCAGGTTGCCGAGACAGACCCGGATGTCTTCCGCCGCACCGAGATTGCGGGGGAAGGGTTTCGCGTCTTCGAGTTGACCGCATTGCTCCCCAAGACAGGATTTACCGTACATCTCACGAAGATTCGCGAGTAACTCGCCATCACTGGAGTTAGCATTGAGTTATCGCGGGGTAAAGAATGAGACGTAAGAGGCTCCTTTGGTGTATATGCGGCGTGTTGGCGTTCTTAGCTCTTTTTGGCATCTGGGAACGCCCAATCACCGGCCTCTACTTCAAGGGAGTCGTCCCCTTGCGGCTGCTTTTTGCAGGCGGCGAAAGCCGTCGGGTTACCGTCAATGGCCTTCGTATCCATTACGATGTACTTGGCCCTGTATCCGGTTCTTCTGTCGTGCTGGTGCATGGGCTGGGTGGACGCGCCGAAGAGTGGTTGAGCTTCGCGCGCTATCTCGCCAAGGCCGGCTATCGTGTCTACCTTCCCGATCTTCCCGGGTATGGCCGTAGCGAAAAACCTGAGAATTTTTCCTATTCAGTGCCCGATGAAGCAGCCGTTGTCGTCGGCTTCATGGATGCCATGGGTTTGAATCAGGTAGATCTTGGCGGCATCTCGATGGGTGGATGGATCGTGCAGATCGTCGCGCACGATCATCCCGAACGCATCAGAAAACTCATGCTCTTCGATAGCGCAGGGCTTCGTGAGCAACCTGCATGGGATACCCGGCTCTTCACGCCATCGAGCGCCGATGAGGTGCGTCAGCTCAACGCGCTGCTCTATCCCCGTCCGCTTCCGGTACCCGGATTTGTAGCTCGCGACATTCTGCGAATCACAGATCAAAATGGATGGGTGATTCGCCGTGCAGTAGCTTCAATGCTTACCGGCCACAATGTGTCAGACGATCTGTTACCTGAACTCAAGATGCCGGTACTGATCGTCTGGGGATCGGAAGACCGAATCTTCCCGCTTCATCAGGGCGAGAGAATGCACAGCCTGGTTCCTCAATCTCAATTTGAGGTCTTCCGCGGCTGCGGTCATCTTTCCCCAATGGAGTGCGCCAATCGGATTGGTCCACTGGCAGCGGAGTTCGCGAGACAGTAGCCTCTACCGCTCGTGCTTCTTCCAATGAAGCATATGGTGATCGTCTACCTTAATCTTCGCAGGCAGGGTGAGGCCGCAGGTTTTGCAGATCAGCACATCTTTGCCGATCTCCCAGTGAGTGCAGTCCTTGCATTTACAGACCAGAAGTTCAATCTCTTTTTTGCCGCTCATCTACAACCTCCTGAATTCTTCTTTTACTTCGCGCACAAAGTCGGTGAATCGAGCCGTGGTGATAATGCCGGGCTGCCAGCAGAGATCCCTGTCAATCAGATTGTACTGCTTGATGATGTGGGAACCAGCGGCAGGGTTTCCATCTTCGCCGGGGCCATGGCCCATGAGCCAGAGATGGTCGGCGACCGAGCAGGCGGCAGTGACGTCGTGAGTGACCACGATGATGGTATTCAAGTCGTCCATATCAGAGACTTTTGCGATCAACTCGCAGGTCTTCTCAAGCATGATGAGGTCGAGACCGGAGAAGGGCTCATCCATCAGCAGGAAGTGTTCGCTGCAGAGGATCTGTTGAATGATGGCGCATCGTTGGCGCTGTCCGCCTGAAAGCTGGGCCGGATAAAGGTTGTATTTGTCGGCCAGTTCGAACTCGTTCAAGAACTCCATTACCTTGTCGCGGGCGGCCTTCGAATCCTTTTCTTTCTTCATCGCGCCCAACATAAGATTGCCGAGAACGGTACGATGTTCGAAGAGCGGATAACTCTGGGCAACGACACCGACCTCGCCGGCCATCACCGGACGATCGAAGCCATTGACCGATACCCGGCCCGATGTGGGAGCGTGCAATCCGGCGATGATGCGGAAAAGTGTAGTTTTGCCGCAGCCGGAGGGGCCGAGAATACCCACCACCTGTCCTTGCACCCTACCCGGCACAACAATGTCGCGCACCTCCGCCGTTACGCCGCTAAGAATCGGCCGACCGTCATATTCAAGAGAGACGTTGTCGATCTTCAACAGTGTCTTGCCAAGGCTATATGCGGTCACCATTATTTACGCTCCAGCGTCAGTGACGCATAAGGGCAAGCCATATTCTTCAAGAACCCGATACTGACATCCTGAAAGAGACCGAGCAGCAGGATGGTCAACTGAATGGCAAAGACCGCAGCCAGCCGGAAATGATGATTCTGGTCGAGCAGGACGGTGCCGACACCGCCTTCTGAGCGGACAATCCCCTCCACCATGGTCAGCATCATCCAGCCCATTGCAGCATTCTGACGGAGAACATCGAAGACCTGGTCGATCTGGCCCAGCACGATCACTTCCCAAACCACGCGCCATTCGCCCATGCGCAACGTGCGCGCAAGGTCAAACATCTCCTTCGGGACGCCGTTGATCACGTCGGCCATTCCTGTAACAAAGAAGACCGAAACCGAAAAGACGAGCAGCGAAAGCTTCAGTTCGTGTCCGCTCTTGGACATCAAAGTGAAAAAGAATGTCAAACCGACCAACGATAGAAAGCGCAGCTTGCTAAGCAAGGCGACGATGGGCCGGAAAAAAGGCATCACCGTTGCATAGGCCAGCAGCAGCGTAACGACAGTAGACAACGCGATAGCCTGAATGTTGAGATAGAAGCTCGTGATCAGTTCCGCCCCGAGCCCCTGCTCCCATAACTCTCCAAAGGCGCTCAGAACCTCACCAGGTTTTGGCAATAAAACAAAGGGACTGAAGATCCAAAGCAAGATAACGATGGCAACCTGAAATGCGATCAGAATGCGCACTGCGTTCTTGTTCAGAACCGCATTGGGCGAGAAAACAGCTACGGCGTGATTCATAGTTTTCGCTTGCGTATAAGAATTCGGGGAGGTCTGCGGCCTCCCCGGTGTTGATGAAGATTATTGACCGATCTGAGTAATTTCAACGCGGCGGTTGAGGGCCTTGCCTCCTGATGATGCGTTCGAGGCGATGGGACTTTCGGAACCGTGGCCAGCGACCGACTTGAAGCGAGAATCCGGGAAGCTCAGCGGAGCTACCTGCTGGAAGTAGCGCTTCACGGCCTGGGCCCGCTTTTCGCTCAGCGGTACGTTGACTTGGTCGCTGCCCGCGTTGTCGGTATAGCCATCGATCTGCAGCGCCAACTGCGAGTTGATGGCCAGTGAATCTTTCAACTCATTCAACGTTGGAATGCTGTCTGGCAAAGGCTGATCGGAACCGCTGGCGAAGTTGATGTAGACGGCCTTGTGGCCGAGCACCTGACCGCTCTGGGCTTCCTTGGTATAGTCCACCGTCTCCGCGCTTGCGCCTTGCACTCCGCTGGTATTCAGCAATGCCTGGGCACTGAAAATGAATGAAGTATCAACCGCTTCTTTGTAAGGCGGAACAGGATTGTCCTTGAAGAGCTGCGGATAGTTCTGTGTCATGATCTTGCCGAAGGTCTCATAGGTGGCGCGCATATTGTTGTTATGCTTGCCGTCGAGACCGAAGTAATTGACGTTGTCCTCGAGATTGAAGACCGCCGAACCGCCCAGCATCTGGCCAGACTGCGGATCGCGGAATCCTGGATAGTACTTATACCAGTCGATATCGTGATCGTTGTAGAGGGTCCCCGAAATCTCGCCGGCCTTGCGGCGAACGGCGTCAAAGGCCTTCACCTGGTCGGCGGCCTGGAAGCTCGCAGCCAACAGACCAGATATCTCGTCGCGATTGTCGTTGAAGAACTTCTTGATTCCCAGAATCACGGCCGGCATCTGAGAAGCGTACTCGTGCGAGGAGATGATCTTTGCAGTGCCCGGTCGCCCATGCACGGCCTGTTCGTCGCCTGGGGTCCAGGTCACGACGCCGTCCGGGCAGACGCTCTTGGTTTCTCCCGTTGGCCGTCCATCCTTCACAACCTTGCGGTCTTCGCAGCGGTTGGGGACATAGACTTCGGTTACGGCCTTGATGTAGTCCTCGTCCGGCGCCGCGATCCAGTTCACCGCATCCGGGTCATAGGTCTTCAGATCCGGGTTGTTCTTCAGGCCATTTGACCCCAGATAGTTCAATGCGATATTCCAGTCGCCATCGCGAATGACGCCGACCACGGTCTTGCCCTTCATGCTCTGTGGATTCGTCTTCCACTCTGGCGGGCCGAGCAGCGCATCCTCGCCGTTGGAGCGGCCCACTGCGCCGATGATGACCGCCTGGTAATCTGGCCCCAGCTTCTTCAGTTGCGGATTCAGATCGGCCATCCACTTGCCGCCGCTGTCGCCCATGACGACCAGCGCCACTGCACCGGTTGAGCAGGTTTTTTCGCCGTCGTGAAGTTGCTTGGCGCAGGCCAGCAGATCGGCGCTCATCTGTGTGTTGGAATCCTGGCGGTGCAGCGTCAGGTTCACGCCGTTCTTATCCATCAGCGAGTTCTTGGTCGTATCCGCGCCGCCGTTGGCGTAGATCAGTGCGATCATCGCATTCCACTCCCAAACGTCGAAGGGGATATGCGTCGCCTGAACATTGGCCGGGGCGGTGGATGGGTATTCCAGCGCCTTTACATTGGCCACCTGCGCCTCTTCTTGAGGCGGAAGGGTCACGCGGGAGGCGACGATCGACTTCATAATGCCGGGTGTCGGAATCAGCCCGTGCTGCATGGCGGAACGCAGTCCAACAACTGCGCCCGCACCCACGACCACGATCAGGAATAGCTTGGCTTGCGGCTTCAAACGCGGCATTTCTATCTTCCCTTCGGTGAATTCTCGGTTCGTTGCCTACTTGAACATGTTGTCGTAATCGCTGCCCTGCTTTGCGCTCGACGCGGCTACGCTGGATAAGGTCGTCGGCATCTTCAACGGCTCCGGCGTTTCCACTCCCGGAATTTGAATCATGTCCGCGCCGGTGGATTGATTGCCCGAGGTCAGCAGCTTCTGGTTGAACTCGGCAAACTTGGCCGCCGCTTCGTCCGCAGCCGCGCCGGATTCAATCTGGTCGTCGGTCAGCAGCTTGTCGGTATAACGCGAGAACTCGCGAATCTCGCCCAATGTGCGTGACGTGTCGTCTTCGAGATAGTCGAGAGCCATATCGACCATCTTCAATTGCTCCGGGTTGCCGCGCAGCAATTGCTGGCCGACGCCCAGCGTGGCCTTGGCGTCCAGAATCATCTTGCGCTGCTCGGCTAGGAAGTTGACCTTGTTCTCCGTCCGCTGAATCTTGCTGTCGGCGATCTGCGACCAGTGCTGGAAGGTCTTCAGCATCTTGCCGGTCTGATCTTCCAGTGCCTGAAGCTGCTTGACGCCCTGCATCAGCATCCCGGCCTGCTCCAGGAAGGTCTGGCCCTCCAACGAAAGCCGTTCCTTCTCCATCGGATCGGTGGCGGCAGCGGCCATCTGCTGGGCCTTGGCAGCTTTGTGACCGAGCGTCGTAATCTGGTCGTTCTTGGCGGCGATGCTGCGCTGGAGCCTCTCATCGCTGCCGGCAAAGCGCTGCAGCGTCTGGTCGAGTTGATATTTGGCCTTCTTCATGTCATCGAGGTTGTTGCGAAGAATGCCAATCGGATCGGTCTCGACCACCCACGAAGCAAAGAATCGCACCACGTTCTGGAAGAGATTCGAAACTGCAGTGCGGAAGGTCGGATTGAAGACCAGCCAAAGGACTGCCACCAGCACCGCGCCCAATGCGACGGCGTGAAGCGTGTCCTGCAATAGCGTGATCAGGTACGGCAGAATGACATACAAGCCGAATGCGCCGCCCAGGATCAGGGCTGCAAGCACGACCATGCCGAATGGCCCTTCCGGCCGCTTCCAGAACGATTTCGGCGTATAGTTTTGCAGGTTCTGGGTAAAGTTGGGAGTTACTGGCGAAAGGCCCATAACGTTCTCTTATCCTTTCAGCAGCGAGGCGTAGAGCGCCTTCTGCTGTTCGAGTTCGCTGCTACGGCGCTGTACAGCTGCCTCAAACTGACTCTGCGCATGGGTCGATTTTCCTTGCGCCTCCACCAGTTCGTTTGAGAGCCGAGCCAGCTCCTGCTGAAGTTCTGTGATCTGTTCGGTGATCTTTTGAATCTGGTCTTGCCTGCCCGAGACCTCGCGCGCGGCGAATTGCTGCGCCTTCTGGCCAAAAGCATCGTGTTCCTGCTGAAGCTTTGACTTCAGCGTGTCAAACGCTCCCAGAATCCCGTCTTCCGTCAATCCCGCTTGCGCCGTCGCTTGCAACACCGCGGTCTTGAACTTCACATTCGAAGGCATCACCGAATCTGGAATCGCCTTGAGAGGATCGAGAAACTTGTGGATCGTCGCGGCGGTGGGTGTGCTCTCAAAATCTGTCTTCGAGAGCAGCGTCTGGTATACCGAGTCGCTGTCGGGCACTACTCCCGCGTCGATCGGAAGCGCATACGATGCCGGCGAAGCTGCGCTCTCAACGGCTGGCGCAGCCAGAGGCGCTGAAAACGCCGTGGCGTGAGGCGCTGGAGTATGCTGTTCCGGTTTCGGCGGATCCTCTTCAAAGGCTACGGATTTGAGTGTGTCGAGAAATCCATGTTTGCCGGTCATAACCCTCCCCCCAGAGTGTTACTCATCATTACAAAGAGGTGTTTTGCGTCGTGCGGTGTCGCGGAAAGAATATACTGGCGCGACCGCTGACGGCAAGGGAATAATCGCGTTTTCAGGCTGTGACCATGCGGCAGGCCGAGATATCGATCGTCATGGCAAATTGCGATTTCCGCACACAGATTGCAATGTGAGCACGATCACTCCAAGGCACTGAATATGGCCTGAAAAACTTACTTCCTCTGCTATACTTCCCGCCATGGATAATCGCACGCTTAGAGACGCAGGAGGCACACCAGGCGGCCTCGGTCATTTTGTTCTGGGCTTCATCATGACCTGCATCGGCGGATACCTGCTGATCAATCAGGTGGTGGTCATGGGCTCCTTCTGGAACTTCTATGGTGAAAGCACCTTCGGCATCACGCTTATCCCGATGCTCTTTGGCATTGGGCTGATCTTCTGGCGTGGTAGAAGCATCCTCGGCTGGGTTCTCACGATCGGCGGCGCGCTGTTTATCCTTGCCGGTATCCTTGCCAACCTGCACATCTTTTTTCGCCCCACCAGCCTCTTCAATACGATTGTGATCCTGGTGCTCTTCGTCGGAGGACTCGGATTCATCGCTCGCGGAGTCCGGCCGCACGGGCAGCAGTCCGGCGATTAACGCCGCAGGAGAGCGCCGCAGTTTCAAGCTTCTAACTAGAACGATCCAAAGAGCTGACTGACCGCTCCTCCCTGGGATAGGGTGATACGGCCAGCTGACCCAACAAGAGTCAGAATCCCCTTCGGCGAAACGATCGCCCTGGTCGCGACACTATACCGTAGTGACATTTGACAGGGTTGTGCTAAGCTGTGGCGGAGTCGCGGCAGCCCTTCCCGAACGATCCCTGGCGCCGGCTCAAGACAACTCTCTCATCGCTCAACGAATACGGTGTCTAACCGCATCCTCATTGTCGAGCATCCACAGTCCACTCCCCACTGTGGCGGGGATCAGGCTGTCGTCGCCCAAGAGTGGAAGAACGCCCGCCGCGCGCTGTGGCATTCTTTCTCTCCAGAGGATCTGCGCGCGATGAAAGACTGCCTGCTGATTGCATGCGCCGTGCCGTGCGATAGCAAGGTGGCAGCTTTCTTTCAATGGCTGCGCAGTAATCCTGTCTCGGTTCCGATCTTCGCCATTCTGCCGGCCGACAATGGTGACTTGCTCCGTCTTGCCACCGAAACAGTCGACGACTTTTTGCTTTGGCCAATCCGCCCCGAAGAGCTGAGAACCCGGGTTGCTCGCCTTCTGGGGCCAGGAACTCAGGCTCTGACCGACATCCAGGCGACCCTGGCCGCCGAAATCGGGCTCGGACAGCTTGTGGGACGGGATCCTGCCTTTCTGAGCGCTCTCGCACAGATTTCGATCTTCGGCGCGTGCGATGCACCCGTGTTGCTCACCGGCGAGACGGGGACAGGCAAAGAGCTCTGTGCTCGCGTTACTCATCTGCTCAGCAAGCGCCACCGCGGCCCATTCATTCCGGTCGATTGCGGAGCACTGCCGGATCACCTCTTCGAAAACGAGCTTTTCGGCCACTCCCGCGGCGCGTTCACCGATGCGCGCTCCGATCAGAAGGGCCTGGTCTCGCTGGCTCACGGCGGCACCTTATTCCTCGACGAGATCGATAGCCTGTCTTTGCCGGCACAAAGCAAACTGCTGCGCCTACTGCAGGAACGCGTCTATCGCCCGCTGGGTTCGGAGGTCTTCAAGCAGGCTGAGGTAAGGATCATCGCAGCGACCAACCGCAATCTCGAGGACCTGGTCAAACAGAAGACCTTTCGCTCAGACCTCTTCTTCCGCATCAATGTTCTGCGAATTCACCTGCCGGCCTTGCGCGAGCGCCGCTCCGATATTGCACTGCTCTGCAGGCATTTCATCGATGAGATCTGCAAGACAAATGACCTGCCCAGAAAAGTTCTCTCCCCGGCGGCGGCGAGCAAGCTCGAACAGTACCCCTGGCCCGGTAACGTTCGCGAACTGTATAACTCGATGCAGCGTGCCGTGCTCTCCTCACCAGGCACACAGATTGCCGCTGCTGTCTTTCCTTTGAACTTATCCGATGACGACGCCGAACCCGGCATTGGCGACGCGGCATGCCTGGGCTTTCGCAGCGCCAAGCTTCACGCCATCCAACACTTCGAGCGCGAATACGTGAAGCAGATGATGGAGAAGCACAACGGCAATGTGACTCAGGCTGCCCGCGAGGCCTGCAAAGACCGCCGCGCCTTCGGACGACTGGCGCAGAAGTATCGCATTCTCGGCGCGTCCGAGTGATGGGTCATCCCCATCCCATCCGGGTCATTTCCGTCCCACCCTCCTGAATTGAGCTATTTTCACTGCGGCTGCGGCTCTCTCCTCGCCCGCTCCGATCATTCGCCGGGACAAAAGCATCCCTCCTTCTGCTCGAACCACCACTCTGTCATCCTGTAACTCGCTCATTTCTCGTCTGTGGGTTCTTCGCGCGGAGTGGCATGCGATGTGCATACCACTCCGTCAAGGGCGAACTTGTTGTGACAGACAGGATGCCTGAAAACATGGCTGTGGCCAAGCAAATCCTGAGCTATTTCCTACGCAATCCGGATGGGGCAGACAGCCTGATCGAGCTTGCGCGTTGGCGGCTTATGGAGGAGCGAGTCCGGATCACCATCGAGGAAACCCAGGCTGCACTCGCCTGGCTCGTCGAGGAAGGCTATGTGCAACGGGAGGAGAGAGTCGGAACGGAGAGTCTCTTTCATTTGAACCCGGCACGCGCACAGGACGCGGAAACGCTGCTTAGCAAAGAGAAGGGCGACTGACCTGAACGCAGTGAAGGCAAGAGGAGAACCAAGTGGCTGACTATCAAGCCGTATTTGCTGTGGGGGACGCGCTCGCCAAGTTCCTCAACAACAACTACGACCCCACGGTCGTCGGGTTCCCCTGCAACTTCAAGCTGGTATCGAGCGCAGAGATCGCCAACGAAGACACGACCAAGCTCGACAAGACCGTCTCGCTCTTTCTCCACCGCATGACGACCGCCGAGCATTATCGCAACGTGACGCGACTCTACGATGCGCCCTTTGATCAACCGGTCCTCTATCTCGATCTGCATTATCTGATCTCTTATTGGGACGCATCGGCAGAGGGGGCCGAGGCAGAACAGAAGATTCTCGTTTGGACGATGCAGCAGTTGCAATCCAATCCGAACCTCGATGCCTCGGTGCTCTCGCTCTCCTCTTCGGCGCCGGGATGGACCAAGTCCGATTCTGTGCAGATCATCCCCGCCGACTTGAGCCTTCAAGACATCCTCGATATCTGGGATGGCCTCGGCCCGAAGTATCGCCTGACGGTGGGCTACGTCGCGCGAGTGGTACGGGTCGACCGCACGATCACTCCGGGTCTGCCGGTTGTGGCCACCCGCTTTCAGATGCAAGAGATTCAACTCGACGACGGAGGCGGCGCATGATCGCACAGCAGATCGAAAACGTCGACCGTCGCATTCTGGGAGCGTTTGTCTGCGTGGATGCCATCACCGGCAGCTCGGTGGTTCCAGCGATCCCAGTCACCACGACGCAGTGGACGGTGAAGCCCAACCGCAACGGCGTCTATGTCGTCTTCGACGGACCAGGATTCGACCAGCAGACGGGAGAGTTCATTCCCTCTGGAACGTGGCCCAGCCCCGCGACCTTTGAAGTATCGTTGCAAGACCCGAGCCTTCGTTATCTTCCCCGGCGAGCCAACGTAAAGGCTCCCCAGCCGGTGCCAGCGTATCCGCCGGTTCCGAGTCCGCCCACCGAGGTCTTTGCGCCGCTTCAGATCACGGTCTACCCGTCGCCCGCCGGAGCGATCGGACCAAACTGGGCGGCCATCCACGCGTCGGTGACAGTTGCAGGGTCGAGCCCGCCGGAAGGCTTGCCTTGGGCTGTCTTGCAGATCGTGCAAAACAGCAACAACACAGTCTTGGCCACCGGACTGACCGGCCTCAACGGAGAAGCCCTGCTAGCTGTTGTCGGTCTGACCGTGCAGGCCAATACCGGAGGCGGCGGGCCTGTGACGATCTCGACGGTCGCAGCCACGATCAACGCATACTTCGATCCCAGCGTTCTCACGCAACCCGCCGGGTGGATTCCCAACCCGGATGACATTTTGACCACTCTCCCCAACCCCGCGTTCAAGTCCGCCAGCCAGACGGTCGAGCTTAGCTCCGGGCAGGAGGTGGCGATGAGTTTTGCAATTTCACTTTGAAGCAAACGAAGAAATCTGAAACCGAAGCGCGAGATGACACAAGCCAGGAATTGAAACAAGGAGGACCACCACCGTGCCCAGCTACCTAGCTCCAGGAGTGTATGTCGAAGAAACCAGTTTCAGCGCGCCGACAATTGAAGGTGTGGGGACCACCACCACCGCCTTTGCCGGACCGACCCTGACCGGCCCGGTCGGCGGCATGCCGTATGGCGGACTGCCGGCCAGCGGCAGCCCCACGGCAGGCGCGCCCGCGGGTGGCGTTCCCCAACTGCTGACCAGCTTCGGCGACTTCCAGAACATCTATGGCGGCTACGACGACCTGTCGCTGACCGTCTCGTCAACGAACGTGAATCCGGCCGCGATGGTCGACGTCAACTACATGGCGATGGCCGTCCAGGCCTTCTTCACCAACGGGGGCGCGGAGTTGTATGTATCGCGTGTCTTTTCGCCCAATGCCGGCTCGACGGCAGGCACCATCGATCCCGGCATCGCCACCTCTGGCACTGCTTCGGCGAGCGACGTAGTCGTCGCCGCGCGATTCCCCGGCGCCTTCCTCAACGGTCAATCGGTGACGGTGGCGTTGACCGCCTCTCGCCTGCTGAACTTCAACAACCTGGCCAATCTGCCGAGTGGATCGCTGCTTGGCGAGCCGGGAGCGGGAGACGGTGCACCAACTCTCTTCTCCAACGGGACCGGCGCCACCTTCCTGTCCAACGCCACCACACCGGCAGCGTTAACAGCGGCAAACTTCCCCGGCAAGCTCTTCCTGCTGACTGTGCAAGTGACGGCGCCGGGAGCAAACGGGCAGGAGATGGTCTACTCCGGTCTGGGACTCGATCCAAACCATCCCAGTTACATCGGGGACTCTCTCGGCGTAAATCCTCCGCGTCCGATCGATCAATTGCAAAACCAGATATGGTTCAATATTGGCAGTTCCATTTCGAACGCCGCAGCTCTCTTCGGCGCTCTCTTCCCCACATGGATCGACCCTTCAATCACACCCGCACCTTGGAAGGCCTCGAGTGCGTTCACCTCCGGACAGGTCATCCTCGACTCCCTCGGCAACATTCAGATTGTGACAACCGCCGGCACCTCCGGAGCGACTGCGCCCTCGTGGAATCCCAACTCCGGCCAGACCACTGCAGACGGGTCGGTGACCTGGACGAATCATGGCCCATGGCATCCGGTCACCATCTTCACTCTTGGCACCGGTAAGAACGGCGCGACAGAGGGCGATGACGGCGCCGAGCCGATGGCGACCGATTACACCACACCGCTCCAGTACCTGCAGGCTCTTGAAGACATCGCCATCGTTGCAACACCAGGCTCATCGATCTACGCAGACAACGAGGACATCATGATCGGCAGCCTCATTCCGCACGTCGAGGCACAGCGCGCCTATCGCGTCGCGATTCTCGAGGCCGGCCCGAATCTGCTCGACTCCGATTACGAGACCGTCCGCGCCCAGATCGACTCCAGCTACGCTGCGCTCTATGTACCGTGGGTCTATACGCCCAATCCGCTGGCCGTCGCGGGCACCTCGTCGCCGGCGCAAATTCTCGTGCCGCCCTCGGGCTTCATGGCCGGCATCTATGCGCGCAGTGACACACAAAACAGTGTGGCCAAAGCGCCTGCCAACGAAGTGGTGCTGGCCGCTGTCGACTTCGAGCGCCACATCAACTTCGCCGAGCAGACGGTCCTCAATCCGCTGGGCATCAACTGTCTGCGCTTCTTCCCCGACCGTGGCTTCCGCGTCTGGGGTGCGCGTACAGTTAGCTCCGACACCGAGCTGATGTACATCAACGTGCGGCGCTATCTCATCTATCTCGAACACTCGATCGACAACGGCACGCAGTGGGCTGTCTTTGAGAACAACGGGCCTTCGCTCTGGGCGCGGGTCACCGATTCGATCGACTCCTTCCTCAACAACGAGTTCGCCGAGGGCAACCTGCTGGGCACATCCCCGTCAGACGCCTACTTCGTCCGTTGCGATCGCACCACCATGACGCAAAACGATTTCGACAACGGGCGCCTCGTCTGCCTGATCGGTGTTGCGCTGTTGAAGCCGGCCGAGTTCGTCATCTTCCGTATTGGCCAGATGACGGCAACGGCGCGCAGTTAATCGAGTTTCGCTCAAATTATGGAGGATTTCGATGCCGAACCGTACCGCACCCTACCCATCCTATAACTACCTGGTCGATCTTAAAGGCCCGCGCGACCCGGAGAAGCCGCTGGGTGGCTTCTCCGACGTCGCCGGCCTCAAGACCGAACTGCACATCTCCGAATACCGCGATGGCAATGACAAGGCGAACTACGTCCACAAGTACTGCGGCATGCACACCAGCGGCGACGTAACACTGAAGCGCGGCCTGGTCGATACCTCAGATCTTTGGGATTGGATCACCGACGCCCGCACCAACGGCTCCTCTGCGCAGCGCGACGTAACTATCACACTACGCGACGAGGCCAACAACCCCGTGCAGATCTTCAAGCTCTATGCCGTGACACCCAAGGGTTACACCGGGCCCACGATGAGCGGCAAGGGCGCGGGCGACATCGCAATCGAAGAGCTGGTGCTGGCTCCCGAGACGATCGAGATCACCGCGGCCAGCTAGAACAGAAGCGCAATCGCTCCGAGAGAGTGCCATGAGCCGAGTTATCTTCGACAACCAGCCCGCTGCTCCGCAGTTGAACCCAGGCCGCGCCGATATCGCCTGCTTCGTCGGGCTTGTGCGCGTTCTCAATGGGGCGACTGTGCCTGCGGGCCTGGTACCGTGGCTCAAATCTCTCGGCTACAAAGACGCGCAGATTACCCCCACCACCGGCGACCAGCTTTTCCTGAACCTTCCAATTCTGCTCGAAAACTACCTTGCATTCACTTCTATCTTCGATGACGGCTCCGCGGGAAATGCCTATGGCACCGACTACGTCGCGACCGCGATACGCAGCTTCTTCGCGCAAGGCGGGCGGCGCTGCTATGTGGTTCGCGTCGGCGATCCGGTCACACCCACCGACACTCCGCAAAGCAAGGCCGCCAAGCTCCAGGCGCTTCTTCCGAATCCCGCCTTTGCGCCCGACATGGCGCAAAGCTGGACCGGCATCGGCAGCCTGGCTGCCCTCGAAGATGTTTCATTCCTCTCGGCGCCCGATCTGCCAATCCTCTGCGCCTCTTCGCAAGATGGAGCGATCGGGCAGCTTCCCGCAGCTCCCAGCGGTCCGGAAGAGTTTGTTACGTGCTCCCAAGGCGACATCACTCCGCAACAGTACCGAACCTTCCCGTCACCGGCTCCGCGCTTGAAGTCCAGCGACTATACGACCTGGGCAACGAGCGTGGCAACGATTTTGAATTATCTCGCCAGCGGCAGCCTCACCAATCAGCTTCATCTCCGCGAGATTCAGTTCATCGCAGCTCTTCCCATGCCGCAGGATCTCGACCCGGCAACCGCGGCCGAGAATCCTTCGAGCTCAGAGATTGCGCAAGACCTCCACGAGATGATCGCCGCGCAGATGCCAGAGTCCGCGCCTCCTCCCGGCATGGTTCCCACCGGCAATATCTCGAGCGCGTTTTTGCAGCTCGGCTATCCGTGGTTGAAGACCTCCGGCTCCGGCGTGCTGTTGGAGTCGCTTGAGCCTCCCGATGGCGTGCTATCGGGCTTGCAGGCGCGCAACGCGCTCACTCGCGGAACCTTCACGAGCGCAACGAAGATCGTACCGGCCGAAGTCTACGACATCGAGCCGGCGCTTCCCGCGCAAGAGATGATCACCTCTGCGCAACCGCTTGTCTGGAACCCCAGTGCGCCACCGGTGCCGCCCAAAGCACTGATCGAGCGAATCAGTCTCTTCGGCTTCACGCCGTCGGGCTTGCGCCTGCTCTCGGACGTGACGGCCTATCCGGGTGAGAGTTACCGCTCGGCCCCGGTCAATCGTCTCGTCAACGTCATCTGCCGCGCCGCCCGCCGCATGGGCGAGAGTGCGCTCTTCCAGCAGAATGGACCGGCCCTCTGGGGACGCGTGCAGCGCTTCCTGCAAAACCTGCTAACGCGCTTGTGGAGCCTCGGCGCGCTCGACGGCGCATCGGTGAGCGACGCATTCAGCGTGCGCTGTGACCGCACGACAATGACGCAGAACGATTTCGATAACGGGCGGCTCATCGCGCTTGTGACCTTCACAGCTGCGGCAACCATCGAGACGATCACCGTGAAGCTGGCGATGGAGACTAGCGGGGCCAGCGTTCAGGAGATCACAGCCAATCTGGCGGAGGTGGGCTGATGGCCACAAGCGCTCCAATTCCGCTGCATGTCTTCCGCTTCCAGGTGGACTTCTTCACCGACTCGCTCTCTGACGATGGCAGCCACGAGCAGTTCCCGGTCTGCTCCGGCGCATTTGCGGAATGCACCGGCCTCGAAGCGACGATGGAGCCCAAGGTCATCAAGGAAGGCGGACGCAACTACGGCGCGGCGCAGAGGGCCGGAGGCACGACCTTTGCAACTGTCGTGTTTAAACGCGGCATCAGCACCAACCAGAACCTCTATCAGATCTTCAACTCGGTGAGCACCGGAACCTTTGCCCCGCGCATGCAGGTCACCATCAACCTCTTCGACAACGACGGAACCGCCATTCAGTTCGCCTGGCAACTGGATAAGGCGATGCCCATCAAGTACAAGTTCTCCGACCTCAACGCGAAAAACGGCGAGGTCGGCATCGAGGAGTTGCATCTCGTTCACGAAGGCCTGTGGTCGGTGACGCCCACAACGCAGCAGCTATAAGCCTATGCCCCAGCAACCGCCCATCGTCGCCAAGGCCACACTGACCGCACTGCCCAACGGCAAGCCGGTCCCCGTGCACTTCAACCCAGCGTCGCTCGTCTACTCGGTTGAAAACTCGGTGGCGCAGCAATCGGGCAATCCGAAGAAGGCCCAATACGTCGCGCAGTTCTCGGGCAAGCTGACCATGGATTTGCAGTTCGACACCACCAACGACGGCTCCGATGTGCGCCTGGCAACCAATCAGGTTGCTCTCTTCATGCAGGCCTCGGGCAATGCCTCGGCAGCTGCGCAAAATGCAGCCCCGCCCAGCGCCAACGGCAATTCCTCGGGTCCGCCGCCCAAGGCCCCGCCCGTGCTGATGTTCCAGTGGGGCACCTATCAGTTTCAGGGAATCATGGACTCCTTCAAGGAGACCATCGACTTTTTCTCCAACGACGGAGTGGCCCTGCGCGCGCTGGTCAGCATTGGCCTCTCGCGCCAGGATCAGGTCTTCGACGAGGGCGCAAATCTCTCCGGTCCAACTGACTCCGGCAGCCTGGTTCCCAGCTCGAGCGACGACAGCGCGCAGTCGATGGCGACGCGCGGCGGAGATCCCAGCGCGGCTCGCCAGCTAGGCGCGGACAATGGCCTGGAAAGCCTGCGCTTCACCGGCGGAGCCTCATTGCAAGTCGGTGGCGGCGGCGGTGTTCAACTCAATCCCCCAACAGCATTTGTCACCGCTTCCTCGGCGGTCGGCGCGGGAATGGGACTTGGAATTTCGGTTGGAGCATCGGCGGGCGCCTCTGGTGGAATCTCCCTCGGCGGCGGCATCGGAATCTCGGCCGGTGCTTCGGCAGGCGTGTCGATTGGCGTGTCTGCCGGCGCTTCGGCAGGCATTCAAATCGGAGGCCTGGGCCCCGTCTTTGGAGCCTCGTCCTCCGCGGGAGTGATGGCAACAGCCGGCGCCTTCTCCGGCCTGCAGACGGGACGCGCGTCAACCAGCACGACGGCAAATCTGAATCCACTGCAAATGTTGCCAGCAACCTCGGGCACAGATGTGGCCTCATACAGCGGCGCAAGCTTCAGTCTCGGCGGCGCGGCAAACAACACCGGCTCGTCGGGACTCTCAACCGATGTTGGGACCAACTTCAGCTTCAGCGACCGTTTGACCTTTAACAGCGATGAGTAACACACGCGAGGCAACAGAATGGCAGTCACGATCGACGAGATGCATGTGCAGGTCCAGGATGCTCCGAAGGCGGCGAGCCCACCTGCGCCGACCGATGACAAGAAGAAAGACGTGAACTTGCACGAAGCTCTCGCAATGCTTCATGAACGCAAATTGAGATTGAAAGCGGATTGATCTATGCCGGAACAGCCACTCACTCAGAACGCCGTTTATACCGCCATTCCGACCGTGCAGATTGACGGTCAGGCGAACGACAAGGTGACGGCTCAACTGCTCAGCATCGAGATGCGCGAGCAGGAGGGCGGCATGTCGTCGCTCGAGATGCGTCTGAGTAACTTCGGATCGTTCTCCTCCGGCCTTGCCGATCTGGTCTTTGAAGACGGAGCGATCGTCAAGCTGGGGGCTGCTGTTCTCGTCTATGCGGGCGATGCCAGTTCGCCGACAGAGATCTTTCGCGGCAAGATTACAGCGCTTGAGGGGCGCTACCCTGACAGTGGCCCTCCCGATCTTGTGGTGCTGGCCGAAGACGCGTTGCAGAGCGCGCGCATGAAGCGGCGGACGAAGAATTGGGACTCGACGACACTGACTGCGATTGCGCAACAGGTCGCTACGAATCTCGGCCTCACACCTGTGCTCAACGGCCTCGACACCAACATCGGCACGCAGCAACAGTTCAATGAGAGCGATCTTCACTTCCTGCGCCGATTGCTGGCTCGCTATGACGCCGACGTACAAGTCGTCGGTACTGAGTTGCACGCCTCGCCATGCAGCCAGGCACAGCGCAACCAAATCGAGATCGATCTAAATAGCCAACTGAAAGAGGTCCGCGTCATCGCTGACCTCTCACACCAGGTGACGCAGATAACAGCCACCGGCTGGGATTACACGCAGGGCCAGCGCATCTCTGTGAGCAGTTCTACATCTTCCTTTGGTCCAGGCTCGGGGCAGGCCGGCAAAGACTGGCTGCAACAGACATTGGGCACGCGCTCGGAACAGATCGCGCAACACACGGCGCTGACCTCTTCGGAGGCGCAGGCCCTTGCGGACAGCGAGTTCTCCCAGCGCAACCGCTCATTTGTTGTCGCCCATGGAGTTTCCGAGGGCAATCCAAACCTTCGCGTCGGTACCTATCTGCAGCTCGCCGGCTTGGGACCGCGCTTCTCGAATACTTACTACACTACCGCGACGGTCCATCACTTCGATACGCAAGGCGGCTACGAGACTCGATTCCGCGCCGAGTGCGCTTACCTGGGAGGTGGTTCATGAGCCGGCTTCTTCAGGAACAAAGTCTCGCGCTGCTCGGCACGGGCGCTTTTGTCGGCACCGTCGTCAACGTCAAAGACCCCGGCAACCTCAACCGCATTCAGGTGCGCGTATTCGACGTGGATGGGATCGCCGATCAGGACGGTGCAGTGTGGGCGCGCGTGGTGGTGCCCTTTGCCGGCGGTAACCGCGGCGCATTCTTCATCCCCGACGTGGGCGATGAAGTGCTTGTCGTCTATCTCGGCGGCGATTCGCGCTACCCCGTTGTTCTCGGCGGGCTCTGGAATGGCGCCGATAGCGCGCCGGACTCATTTGGCGGCTCCGGAGACAGCGTCGACCGCTGGACGATCACCGGCAAGGCGCGCACGAAGATTGCGATCATCGAAGACTCGACAGGACCGACGATTCAGTTCACGACCCCCGGCCAGCTTACCGGCAAGATGACCGATTCAGACGGTTCCATCGAGTTTTCAGACATAAATCAAACCTCGGTCCGCATCGACAGCAGTGGGGTCACGATCAACGCGCCGACCGCTCAGGTTCAGGTGACGGCCGCCGCCAGTATGACCATGACAGCGCCGATGCTGACCGTCGATGCGGCCATGGCAACCTTCAGCGGCGTCGTGCAATGCCAGACGATGATGGCCACGACGGTGGTGGCGACAACATATACGCCGGGAGCAGGCAACGTATGGTAAGTCACGACATCACCGTCCACGGGGTCGATATGAGCGGAACCGCGCAAACCCGGCCCGTTCTGCTGCAAATGAACGACGACGATTTCCCCGCGCGCTTCCTCAAGGATCTCGCAACGCAGGAGCAGCCCCAGATCTCCAGCGCCACCCCCGTTGCGCTTTCTTCTCAACCACCTTATCCGGTGCTTTATCAGCCGGTGCAGCGCATGCTCAATGTCGCGATGGTCAAGCTGAACTGCGACACCCTTGGCTGTCCGCGCGTCGATCCCAAGCGCATCCTATCTGCCGGAGTGGTCGTTCGCCGCGCCTACCGTTGGCCTGGGGCAAACGGCTCTCCTGCCTGGGACGATGTGAACACCCTCGAAGGCTGGATGCGCGACTCAACCGGCAAATTCGGCTGGATGACTCTGGGGCCTAAACAGTGCGACCTCGATCCAGACCCCACAAAGCGCCCGCAACTCTCCTCGGGCCAGCCGGACATCGACAGCCAGTTGGCCCTGATGGCGTTAAGTGTAGCTTTCACCGAGAGCACCACGCCGGCCTTCGCTGCTCCCCCGGCAACGAACGCCAGCCTCAATCGCACGATTGTCTATGCGGTAGTTCCAACCTCCTCAAGCGATATCAGCGACACACAACCGTTGACGCCGCCGAATATCAACCAGGCCGGTCTCATCAGCAGCCTCCCCGCATTGCTCTACAGCCCCATGCCGGTCACCGCGCCTATTCCCGGAGTGACCGTGGACGCGCGCTGGATGAGCGATGACTTTCTGAATCTTCTTTATCCAAGCCCCGTAGTGACATCCTCGTCGACACCGCCGGCACCGATACCTCCTCAGCAACCGCCGATCCAGATCGCTCAATTTCAGATGTTCTCGCTCGCCTTGCGAATGCTCCATACAACCTTCGGCGCATTCGATCCCACCCCTCAAGGCGCAGCGATCCTGAACATCCTTAATAAGTACAACGTTCAATTCGACCCATCGGCCAACCCGCCCACGATGGCCATGGGCGATTTCTATTCATCGGCTAAGGTAGCACTGCTCGACTACGACGCATTCGCCACTCCCGCGGCCACAATGACCACGGTGACCATGCCGACGACGTGGGACGCAATCACTTCCGCCGATCAGACAGCTCTACTCGCAGCACTGACCTCCGCTTTGACCCCGAAATCGCAGACCATGCTCGCGCCTCAGGGCCGCTTTCAGGATGCGACCCGACTCTATCGTCTTCGCATCTTCTTTCGCCTTAAGCCCGAAAGCCCCTGCACCAACCCGCAGCTTGTCTGGAGCCAACTGAGCGACCCATTCCGCATTGCTGCGTGGTATGAGAGCAGCCAGCGGCCCTATGCGCCCATTTCACTGCCTGACCCGGCCACCGCCATCCAAAGCGCCCGGCCAAACTGCGCCTTTCATGTTCCCGCAACGCTGATGGGCGCTATGCAAGGCACCACTCTCTCCGGACTCATGCAAGGAAACACAGGTGGTGGCGGAGTCGGCCTCGGGTGGATCTGCGGCTTCAACATTCCGCTCATTACCATCTGCGCATTCTTCGTTCTCAATATCTTTCTCAGCCTGCTGAACATCATCTTTTTCTGGCTCCCGTTCATCAAGATTTGCATCCCGTTTCCCGAACCATCACCCAGCAATCCAGATGGGGGCACGCCATGACCGTTACTTATCAAGACCCCATTGGCTGGCCTTTTTTGCCTGTGCCCACCAATGGACAGCTCGTATTTCCGGCGCTTGAACAGAGCGTTCGCGACTCCATCCGGGTCATCCTGATGACGCGTCCCGGCGAACAGCTCATGCGTCCGCGCTACGGAGCCGGTCTGGAAACCTTCCTCGATGAGGCAAACACCATCACTCTGCGAAGCCAGATTCAAACGACGATCATGCAGAGCCTGCAGAACTACGAAAACCGCATCACGGTCGATGCCGTCGATGTCGATCCGGTGCCGGGCTCGCCCGCTCAGCTCCAGGTCCAGATTCACTACCGGTTGCTGCGCACCAACGCTCCTCAGCAGATCGGCCTAACGATGCAAGTGGGTTGACATCATGCCGCTGATACCGCCCGTTCTCGACGACCGCTCCTACGACGATCTCGTACAGGAGATGCTCGCCAACATTCCGGCGCACACTCCAGAATGGACCAATCCGCAGCCGGGTGATCCCGGCCGCACGCTGGTGGAGTTGTTCGCATGGCTCGCCGACACCATCCTTTACCGCGCCAACCTGATCCCCGAGAAGCAGAGAATCGCCTTCCTCAAACTGCTCGGCGAAACAATGCAACCCGCGGCCGCGGCCACTGGCATCCTGTCTCTCTCACTGGATCCGGCTTCCGTAGCACCAGTTGCGATTGCAAGCGGAGCGAAGGTCAGTGGAGCCGTCAACTTCGAGACCCTGAGCGAAATCGACATCCTTCCTGTGACGGCGCAGGCCTACATCAAGGTTCCGCTGACCGCGGCCCAGCAGGCTGCATCCATGCCGCTGCTCGCAGGGCTGAAGAAGCTCTACAACCTCTCGACGCTGCCCGCCGGTTACACCACGACTCCTGTCTTCGCCAACAACCTCGGCGATCCCAACGGAATTGATGTGGTCAACGGAACGACCGATTCGAGCCTCTGGCTGGCTTTGCTCGTCTCGAAACCTGAGAACCTTGCTCCGGTGCTCAACGCCCTCGGCCAGGGCGAAAACATTCTCAATATCGGCTTTGTGCCTTCGCTCTCCGTTCCGGGATTGTTTTCAGAGGTTGGTCCCCCAGCCGCGGTGCAGGCAGGCTGGCAGATGAGCCAACCGCCGCCGCCCCCAGGCCAGCCCATTGTCTACACGCCACTCAAGGTCCTCGGCGATACAACTCAGAGTCTGACGCAGCCGGGCGTCATTCAACTGCTCGTGCCGCAGAGTGGCGTCATCGGTGCTCCGGCAAACAATGTCCGCTCCGATCCACAAGCTGGCGTCGGGATGAAACCGCCGCGCATCGACGACGTTTCGATCACTTCGCGCCTGCTCACATGGGTACGGCTCACGGCTCAGAGCTCGCTCTCAGTGAGCTGGCTCGGCGCAAATGCGGTTCAGATCGATCAACGCACCACTTACAACTCCATCGTGATTGGAGTCAGCGATGGCAGCGCCAACCAGGTGTTTGCTCTGCCTCAATCGCAGATCGATCCGGGCACCTTTGTTTTGCAAGTGGACATGCCGGGATACGGCTTCCTTGCCTGGCAACAGGTTGACGATCTCTCCGTGTTGCAAGGGCCGACGATGGCTTATGTGCTCGACCCCGAGGCCGGCACCGTGACCTTTGGCAATCAACTTCAAGGCATGATCGTGCCAGCAGGCCGCCGAGTGCGCGTACAAACCATGCGCGCCGGCGGCGGCTCGGCCGGAAATTTGCCTGCATCGTCACTCACTTCCATACAGGCCTTCGATCTCTCGGGCGTTCAGGTGCCGCAGACCATCACCGTGCAGCAGCCCATCGCAACCAGTGGAGGCGCAGACCCCGAGACCCTCGACTCCGCGCAGGAGCGCATTCCTTCGCTGCTTCAAAATCAAAGCCGCGCCGTCACTGCTGCCGACTACTCCAATCTCGCCCAGAATGTTCCCGGTGCCAACGTAGCGCGCGTCGAGGTGCTGCCGCTCTTCATGCCGCAGACCCGCACCAGCAATGTGCCCGGTGTCGTTTCCGTCATGGTGATCCCCAGCAAGTCGGGGGTTCTCAATCCCTGTCCGCGTGCCGATCGGCCAACACTGGAAACGGTCTATCAGTACCTCGATCCCAGCAGGCCGGTGACTGCGGAGATGTACGTTATCGCCAGCGAATATGTCGGTCTCGGGATCGCCGTCGGCGTCGAAGTGAAGTCCGGCTTTGGTCTGCTGCAGGTCTCTCAAGCCGTCGAAACCGCGCTGCGCAGCTATCTCTGGCCGCTCGCTCCGGGCGGCGTCGACAACACAGGCTGGCCGCTCGGCCGCAATGTTCGCAATCTTGAGCTTGAGGTCGTGGTCAGCCAGGTGCCGGGAGTGATTGAAGTGAACGGGATCAATCTCTTTGGGGTGCTCTCATCCGGCGCGTATCAACTGTTGGCCGCCGACTCAAGCGGCTCGCCTGAACTGGTTTTAGAAAGCTGGCAACTCCCCGAGGTGCTGGATGTCGTCGTCATCGCCAGCCCTGATGGCACTCCAAGCACAGTTCCAACGACTCTGACGCCACCGCCTGAAACCGACACAACGGTCGCTGTGCCTGTTGTGCCCACGATCTGCTGAGGAATCCGCTATGGACTCGAACGGTCTGCGCTTCTGGATGCTGAGCCAATTGAACGATTGGCTTCCGCCGTGGCGCGCCGTCACGGCCTACATTCCAGGCCAGGGAATCGTGGATCCCAGCGGCAACATTCAGGTCGCACAGAATGCCGGCACATCCAACGCGATTCCACCAAATTGGAGCACAACCCTCAGCCAGACCACCGTCGATGCTGGCATCAGTTGGATCAACTCGGGTCCCGGCTCGTGGCAGGCAGCCACTGCATTCTCGGCCGGGCAGTACATCCTCGATTCCAACGGCAACTTGCAATGCGCCATCGCAATCGCCAGCAACGGAACAACCGGCGCGACGCAGCCTCTCTGGCCTTTGGCGATGGGCGAGACAGTCGTCGATGGCAACGTGACTTGGAGCTGCGCCGGACCCACTCAGGCTGGCCTCTTCTATTGCAGCAAGAACAATCGCCTGCAGCTGCGCAGCGTCCGCACAGGAGCGCCTCCGACTGAAGACTTCCCCGCCGCGACCAATATGGTGGCCACGGTTCCAATGACGCTCGACCAGTTTGGCAACTATGCGCGCTGGGATGCAACGAGCGGCATGGTGATGGCGGGCGGAAGCGGTCCGGGCGGCACTTCGACGCTTGACGAAGTCATCATCTACGCTCCCGGCCGCACCGATGTAACCGATCTCGCGATGGGTTATGACGGCATTCTCTATGTTGCGGTGGGCGGCTCGCTCGTGATGATAGACCGCCGCGGCCGTTGGCCCAATTACACGCTGAGCCCGACCGACTTCAGCTTCTGGCGGCTGACGGCGCTGCCCGAGGGCGGGGTCCTCGCACTCGACAAGAACAAACCGCAATTGGGTAAGGTCTCCGGTCAGCCCTTGCAGGTTGGGCCTGCGGATCAACCAAATCCGGGCATCCTGAGCCCCTGCAATCCAAACCCCAACCCGCCGCGGATCGTCGCTCGCATCGCCTTGCCCTCGTCTGAGACATTCGTCGCACTCGGGCCCATGGACATGACCCTGCAGCCGCCGCAGTACGCGCTGCTCTCCTGGGCTGCAAACGACGCCTCAAATCAAATTGCAAATCTGCGCATCGCGAGTGAAACAACCAATCAGAGCGCCTCATTGCAAGTTGGCCCCGCGTGGCAACTGGGTGGTGTCCGTCTGCCTTATGCCGTCGCGGGTCTCGGCAATCGGCAGCTTGCCGTCATCGCGACCAACTTGAATGAAGCTCTTATCTACGATCTGACCGATGCGGGCGAGACGCTCGTCCCCGCCGGCGAAACCTACATCCTCGCCGCAAACAACGTTGGTCCCTTCGTTCACGGCTTCGATCTTCCGCCTAACTACTCCAATCTCGCCGGCGCACTGCCGCTGATGCTACCGTTGTTGCCGCTCTCGCTCAACAGCCTCGCCGCGACCGGAGCGACCAACCCTGCCGGTCCGGCGATCGTCGACAGCGGCATCTCGCAAGCGGTCTGGCATCGCCTCTTCATCGAGGCCATCGTCCCTCCGCGCTGCGGCGCGCTGCTTTGGCTCACAGCCTCCGATCGGCTGGCCGATCTCGTCGATCCCACAACCACCTGGTATCCGCATATTCTTGGCGATGCCAATACTTCGCCGATCTCCGCGGCTATGCTACCCAGCGCGCCTGCAGCGGTCTGGCAGTCGATTCCAACCGAGGTCGCCTTTGCGCCGACGCTGCTCGGCGAAGATTCCATCGAGGGCAGGCGGGGGCTTTTCATGGTCCTTGTCCAGCGGGCCAACAAAGCAGTCCGAAACCTGACTGGCCGCTATCTTGGCGTACGAATCCAGCTCAATGGCGATGGCCTCAACACGCCTGAGATCGCGGGCTTGAGAGCGTACGGCTCGCGCTTCTCCTACGTGCAGAAGTATCTCCCGGCAATCTATCACGAGGGAAAATTCCCGCCCGCCGCCGATGCCGAGGGCTCAAGCACGAGGCGCGATTTCTTCGAGCGCTTCGTCGATCTCTTCGAGTCGCAGTTCACGCGCATTGAGGACCGCATCGCCAGCGCATACCTGCTCACGCGCTCCGAATGCACCCCGGACGATTCCCTCCCCTGGCTCGGCAGCTGGATCGGCATCCAGCCCAACAGCTATCCACCCGACCGCCGGCGGGCGCGTATTCAAGCAACACCGAGCCTCTATAAATGGCGCGGAACCGCGAAGGGCGTGACCCAAGCACTGGATGTGGCGACGAACGGCGCGTGCACACGCGGCGCGATCATCGTCATCGAGGACTTCCGCCTGCGCCACATCTTTGCAACCATCCTCGGCGCGGATCTCTCCATCAAAAACGATCCGCTGCTTCCCGGCTACTCCCCTGCCAGCAACTCCATCGTCGGCGACACCCTCTTTTTGGGCGATCCGCGTCTTCAGGCCGAGTTGCAGGCTCTTTATGCAAATGACTTGAATCTCCCCGGAGGCGAGCAGGCCGCTCAGGCTCTCTATGACAGCCTCGCGCACCGCATGACCGTCTTCGTCCACAACCAGGTTGAAGATGTGAACCTCAGGCTGGTGCGGCGCATCGTCGAGGCAGAGAAGCCCGCGCATGTTCAGGCCTTCGTCCGGGTGGCCACTCAGCCATTCATGATCGGCCTCGCCTCGCTGTTGGGCATCAACACCTATCTCGCGCCGGAGCCGCCGCGCAATCCCATCACCGTGGATGTCAGCGACATCGGCCGCTACGACGTCGTCACCGAGATGCCAACGCTCGATCCGCGCATGGACAACGGCGAAGTTGCAGCGGAGTTCACCCCGCCGGTTGCCGTCGTCACGGGGCCGGCCGTCGTCTCCGAAGGAGGCATTATCCCTTTGAACGGCTCAGCCTCTGTAGCTCCGCCGGGCACAACCATCACCTCGTACAAATGGACTCTCGTTAAGCCTTCGAACTGACGCAACAAATCGGCACGGAGAAGATCAGTGGCCACACCAAAAGACAAGAGCGGAAAGAAACAAAAGGATGCCGCGACGCCCATCGTTGAGCCGGTCAAGCCGGTCGTTGACCCGGTTGAGCCGATCGTCACGCCGGTGACTCCTGTCGTCGACCCTGTGGCTCCTCCGGTAAAGCCGGTGACTCCTGTCGTAAGTCCAGTAGCTCCTCCGATCGAACCGATAGCTCCTGTAACTCCCATTGTGCATCCAACGCCGGTGCCAATACCCGTTCCAATGCCAACTCCCACTCCAACGCCTGCGCCTGTGCCCATCCCGGCGCCCACACCAATTCCTGCGCCGACACCGATACCCATACCAACACCCGTTCCCGCACCGGTACCAATACCGACGCCGACTCCGGCTCCCATACCAACACCAGTTCCAACGCCAATACCAACTCCTGCGCCAACGCCTGTGCCCACTCCGGTACCAACGCCCACACCAACACCCGTTCCCGCACCGGTGCCAATACCTGCACCAACGCCCGCTCCAGCTCCAACGCCTGCGCCGACACCGGCACCGACACCCACGCCGACTCCTGCTCCTACTCCGGCACCCACACCGCTTCCAATTCCGGTACCAATACCAAAACCAACTCCTATCCCGGTTCCGACGCCAACGCCCACACCCACGCCCACACCTACGCCCACGCCAACGCCAACGCCGATCCCGATCCCCAAACCGATCCCAATCCCAATTCCTCCGGTGCCGATCACGCCGCCCACTCAGCTCACGCCCGCGAATCCATCCGTGTCGACCTCCGCGCCGCATTCCAGCATCTCGGTCACGGTTCCAAACACTTCAGGAACGGTCACATTCTCGCTCGTCGTCACAGACAATCTCGGCGTGCAAAGCAAGCCGGCATTTGTAACAGTTACGATCCAGGGCACGCCAGTGGCTGTTCTCTCAGCAACGCCGAAAGAGATCGCCGCAGGCGGAGCCGTCAAGCTCGCGGGCGACGCATCCACCACTTCAGGCACCATCACGAGTTATACCTTTTCCCTGGCTCCACCGGCGGCGTGAGTAACTTGGGGCCGGCTAACCACTAACTCTTAAATCGGAATTGAATCCGATGGAATGACGAGATACCACGATGGCAACGACAACGACTGTGGGACTGCCCACCGATAACCTGAATCCGCCTCCGGCGCCGAGCCGCGTCTTCTATTCGCTCGGGCGCATGCTGGGTGTAGATGACTTCCAGGCCGACCAGGACTATCATCGCGGATGCCTTGCCCGCGCGCTGCTGCAACTTTGCGGCACAGGCACCGTAGCTGGATTGAACGTCAGCCTTCCGCAGGTCTGGCAACCGAATACACAGTACGCGGCATCGGCGTTTGTCTATGACACCAACCAGAACGTCCAGGTCAATACCGGCGTGGCGGGGCTCAGCGGCAGCACGCGGCCAACCTTTGCCACGAGTCCAGGCGGGACTGCCACCGACGCCAATGGCATCGTGTGGACCAACGAGGGGCCTGTGAACACGAATGGATGGCGGCCCAACGCGCCCTTCACCTCGCCCTCGGCGATTATCGACTCGAACAACAACGTTCAGATTCTGATTGGCGCCGTAACCTTCACCGCTGGTCCGCTCTCGCCGGTCTGGAGCACCGCCATCGGCAGCACCACTCTTGATGGCAATCCGGCCGTCCCCGCGTGGACCTGCGTCGGTCCCGCTCAATTGCAGATCGAGGTGACTCCGGGAATGGCAGTCGATCGCGTGGGCCGATTGATTGAAGTACCAAGCACGGTCTGCATCCGCATCCAGCCATGGCTTGCCAATCAGGCGCTCGCCGACCTCAATAGCTTTCTATCGGGAGGCACAGGCAACATTCTTATCGATGTCTTCGCTACCTATGTTGCCTGCAGCAGTGGAGTAACACCATGCTTTGCCACACAAGACGACTACTCCGCCACCGACGCATTTTCCTCCAACCGGATGCTCGACTCCTTCGCCATGCAGCTTGTTCTGCGCAACGACTCGAGCCCTGGGCTTCCCAAAGATCCATGGGATCCCACGGGAGCGGTCCCTACCGGCGCGATCACTTCCGCGATTGCGCAGAGCCTCAAGCAGAACATCCTTGCCGCGAATGCCGGCCCGGCTTCGACGCCTCCCTTTGCGGCCACCGGTCCCACACCCGCCGAGATTCCGCCGGGCTTCGACGCCAGCTCCGTCTTCCTGGCTCGAGTCACTATTCCCGCAACCGCCGGCGCCTCCGGCGAGCCGCCGAACTTCAACTTGAACAACATCACGATCGATAATCTCTCGCGACTCTTCCTCTACCCAGCTTCGCTGGTCGCTCGTTCGATCGGCCTCAGTTCAGGAAGTTAACTCTAGGAGCCCGCCATGATCAACTACACGCAAGGCGACACGCGCATCACTCTCTCGCAGGCAGACGTCATTGCCGGGCAGAACAACGGTTCGCTGGTCATCGACAGCGAGCGCAGCCGTCCTTACTGGTTCGACGGCCGGTTTCTCGCGGCCCGCGATCTCCAGCGCGAGCAGGACTACTTCCTGCAGCGGCAGTCCGATCTGGGCCAGGCCGCTGGCTTCAGCGTCATTCATGGCTTATGGGTTGATACGCCGGCGGCGAACGATCCGAGCGCCGATCCCGACACGGTGATCATTCGCGCCGGTCAGGGCCTCACCCCATCCGGCGAACTCGTGCTTCTGCCCAACGACATTACGGTACAGTTGTCCGATTTGCCCGACGAGCAGAATCTCGACGTGCAATTTAACCTGGCGTCGATTCCCAACACTCCGTTGCGCAACCGCACAGGCGCCTTCGTGCTCGCGGCGAGACTGCTCACCTTTACTGGCAATCCCATGGTCTCCTACCCCACCAGCATTCAGGGCACCCGCACCACGCACGACGGCGACATCATCGAAGCAACAGGAATCTCTCTCGTGCCTTACCCAAGCCCCATCAGTTGGACGCGCGCGACCATGCAGAGTGCCTCGCAGTTGCGCGCGGCTCTGGCGCGGCAGATCTTCTTGAATGCCAACCCTAGCCAGATCTCCGACTCTCTGTTGCCGCTTGCGATGGTCTACTTGCAGCGCGGAGTCATCGCTTGGGTTGATCCATATCTGGTGCGGCGCGACAGCGGCCCGGAGTACGGCGGCCTGCGTCTCGGCCTTGCCGATCTGCCCACGCAGCAGGCTTTTCTACGGCAATACGACTCTCAGTTGCAAGAGACGGTTTCGGCTCGTCTTGCATCGGGCGCGTCGGCGAGCTTCGCAGCCACGGATTTCTTCCAGGCGCTTCCACCGGCGGGCCGTTTCCCGCTCGCAACTCTCGGCATCACCAGCACGGGCACCTCGCAAAACTTCACTCAGGCCTTCTTTCCGCAGCAGCTCGACCTGCGCCTGAGCGTCATTCCCACCGATGAGATTCCTGCGCTCGTCGAAGACAGCATGTCGCTGCCACCCATCGATCTCACGCTTCCTGCGAATGATTATGCGGACCTGACGGTCTTCGCGCTCGTTCCGGTTCCGCGCAGCGGCTTCGCGGCGCTCAAGGCCAGCCTGCCGACCCTCGCGCCCAACCCTACCGTGCCGCAGATCCTCAGCTTCCGAACCCCGACAGAGCTCCTGCAGCTCTATCGAGGCGCCATCAGCATCAATCTTCCCACTCCAAATCAGAACTCTGCGTGGCTCAATGCCATCGGCAATCAGACCTACGGGTTTTACATTCGCGCACGCAGTTCGCCGGCCTATGTGAGTTTCGCGACCGGGAACTTTTCTTAAATTGAGAGGCCTCTATGCCCGCGACACCTATTCTCGATCCCGCATCCGGCGAATCGCTGGTCGGCACAGAACCGCAGCTTCACCAGCAGATCGACCCCGGCTGGTGGCGTCAGCGACTGAATCTCTTCACCGGACGCACGCTCAGCGCCTCAGCCCTCACCAGCGAACAGGGCTATCGCGGCGGCCTTTTGGCGACGATGGGGCAGTTCGTCACCGCGGGCACCGTCAACGGGCTTGCGCTAAGCATGGACCCAAGTGGTGCAGATCCGCTCCTCGTTGTCACGCCAGGATACGGCATCACAGGCAGCGGTCAGGACGTGATGCTCAATAACGCGCTCAAAGCTCACTTGAGCACACTCTCGGTCATCGACGCCACAACAGGAGTGGCGAAGTACAGCTTTCGCCAGTCCGTCGGCGACCCAACCAACTCCACCTACGCCGGAATCCTGTTGTTGCAGCCCGTGGTCGCGCAGGTGAGCGGTCAGCTGCTCGACACCGGCACGCCGCCCATCGAAGTAAGCGGCAACCTTGGCGCCTCATGTTATCAGGACCCAAGCGAATATGCCTTTGAAGACTGGCAGATCGCCGACGCCGTGCGTCTGGTCTATCTTCCCTGGCCCACCGGCGTTCCTGCTCTGCCGCTGCCCGCCAAAGATCCAGCAGCAACCTGGAGAAATCGCCTCGCGTACTCGATCTTCGAGGCCGAATCGCTGCTCGGTCCCGACGATCAGCTTCCCTGGTCCATGCTCGGCCTTCCAGTGGCGCTCATCGCCTTCGATCCCGGCGCGGCCTGGGCCGCCGGCGTCGCATTCAATCTCGGCCTGTTCATCACCGACCCCAATGGAAATATTCAGCTCGTGACGACCGCCGGAACCTCTGGCACTGCGCAGCCGACCTTATGGAACACGGTCTTCGGCGGCACAACAACCGATGGCACTGTCACCTGGACCAACAACGGCCTCGCCTGGAAACCTCTCTTTGTCGATTGTTCCTCCGTGGTACGCGCAGGCGGATTGCCTCGCACCCGCTACGTCCTGCCTTCGCAACCGCTGCCGCTCGAGCAGTGGCAATCGAATACCGACTTCACAGCGGGCGATTTTATCATCGATGCCAATCAGAATGTGCAACTCGTGCAGACCGGCGGCACGTCAGGTGGGCCACCGCCTCACTGGCCAACGACCTTCGGCACGACGACCACCGATGGCACGGTCACGTGGATTGAAAACGGCCCATCAAACTGGCAGCCCAACAAAAACTTTGCCGCCGGCCAATTCATCTTCGACTCGAACGGCAACATGCAGCACGTCCTCACACCGGGAGTCTCAGGAAATCTCGCTCCAGTCTGGAACGGCGTCTATCTGCCCACCACCGACGGCACTGTGACCTGGATCAACAACGGCTCAGGGAATCCGCCCATCATCCAGCCCGCGCTCGCTCAGGCGAGAATCAACCAGCTCTCTGAACAGCTCAGCCAGGTGATGGCTCAGCGCCAATCGTTTCTCACCCTCGCCGACATCTTTCCCACGCTTCCGCCCAGCGGCATCCTGCCCGTCGATGCGGTGAACTTCTCTCAGCAGCGAGCTCCCTGGCTCCCGCCAAACTGGGCCGTGTCGGCCGCTCCCGTGCATCTCGAAGAACTCGAAACCGTGCTCCAAACCGGCATGACTCTCGAGCTGCTCGCCGCAGAAAGCTCCGCGCCAGAGGACTCATCGCTGCTCGAACCGGTAGAGCTTCTAGTTCCGCTGCCCGATGCGGTATACGATCCCGACATTCTCATTCAAGAGACCGTTGCCCCAACCTTCTTCAATGAAGTCGCCAAGGCAACCGAAGCCCGCAACCTGACGCTGCAACAGTTGGAGACTGTCCAACAGGAGACCAATACCCTCTTTGCAGCCGTCGGACCCAATCAGCCTGTCAACCCCAATCAGATCGATCCCGACGCAGGCCTCACCACCGACGAACTCGCCGGACGCAATGCTCCTCCGCCCTACACTCCGACCTCCGCCGAAACCTTCGCAACGGTACTTCAATCCACGTGGGAGCCCTCGTCCAGTTACTTCGCCGGCCAGACTGTGATCGACAGCAACGGGACAGTTCAGGTGGCCACGAGTGCCACCGGAACCACCGGAGCAAGCAGTCCGACGTGGAACACCACCGTCGCCGCCACAACCACCGACGGAACCGTCACATGGATGAACAATGGTCCCTGGGCCTGGCAGCCGAACACCGCATATGTTGTCGGCCAACTGGTCATCGATTCGGGCGGCTACATCCAGGCTGTTTCAACTGCGGGCACCTCTGCTTCGTCGCCACCCGCCTGGCTTCAACCGGAGAGCGCGGGCACAACCCGCCAGGACGGTACCCTCATCTGGCAATCCGGTGGCAGGGCCTTTTGGCAGCCGAGCCATCAATATGCTGCAGGCCAGCTGATTCTGGACGCGAATAACAACGTCCAGCTCGTGCAAACCGCTGGTACCTCTGGCACAACAGTGCCCATCTGGGATCCCAACCCTGGACAGGAGACGCAGGAGTCGGTGGGCGGAGTCGTGTGGAAAAACCTCGGCCACAGCCAATGGCAGCCGCAAACCGCCTTCTTCCCAGGTCAGGCCATCATCGACTCAACCGGTGGCATTGAAACGGCGACCAATCAAGGTGTCACCGCCGCAACGCCGCCAAGCTGGCTTCAGCCCGAGGCCGTCGGCCAGACCACGCAAGATGGAATCGTCTGGCAATCCGCAGGACGCGCGCTCTGGCAGCCAGACTTCCCCTACAACGCCGGTCAACTAATTCTCGATCCCGCCGGCAACGTGCAAATCGTACAGACCGCCGGCATCTCCGGCGACTCCGTCCCCGCGTGGAATGCGACACTGGGTCAGACCACGCAGGATAGCGGCGTTGTTTGGCAGAATCTCGGCCACGCCATCTGGCAAGCCACTACGAGTTACTCCAGTGGGCAGGCCATCCTCGATTCGACCGGCAACATTCAGATCGCGAGCATCGGCGGAACATCCGGCGCCACCCAGCCCGCCTGGAGCGAAGGCACGAACGCAACAACCATGGACATCGCCGTGATCTGGACCAACAAAGGTTCATTGGTTTGGAAGCCCAGCACAAATTATGTCGCGGGCCAGATCATTCTCGACACGAACAACAACCTCCAGTTCGCCGCAGTGCTCGACGCAAACGGCAATCCTCAAGCCGTGGGCACCGCCGGCACATCGGGCGTGAATCCGCCCGTCTGGAACACGATCCCCACCGGGACAACTACCGACAACAACATCACCTGGAGCTATCTCGCCTACTACTCGTCAGACCTGCTGCAACTGAAGACAGTCGCCAGCCAGGCGCCCTACACATTCTCCTTCACCGATTCTTCAAACACCTCTTACACCATCTCCCTGCTGAGCACCGCCGATCTGAATAATCTATCCACCAATGGCTTGCAACCGCTGGTCACGAGCCTCAACGCCAGAATCTCGCAGGCCAACGACCTGCTCGACACGGCCTTCCTGACCTTGCAGACCGACATCTATCGTTACCGGCAAAATGTGCTCGGTGCCACTGCGGCGACAACTCTAGCCACCTCGCCAATCCTGGCCAATATCGCCACGGGTGAGACTGCCTCTGCCACGGCAGAAAATCTGCAATCCTACATCGATAATCTGAAGCCGCCGCAAAACCCCACCACGGGTTTCCAGCCGGCGCCGCCAACCTATACCCCCCCAACCTTCACTCCAAACCCAACTCCTGTGGTGCTGGCCAACAGGCCAATCCTGTTCAAGTCTCCGATTCTCAACGCCGCTGTCAAAGCGCAGTCAGTGCGCAGCCGCGCGGTCACTGCGTCTCTGGGCAGCATTAAACAAATCAGTATTAATCCGGGCCTCGGATCAATCATTCTCAACCCTATCAACATTGCAGGACAACAGCAGGCATCTTCGGGAGTCACAGCCAGCACCTTCAAGATCAACGACACTAACTTGATTGCCTCGGGCGCCCTGCAGAAATTCTCCGGAATCAACTTGACCGCTACGCAAACAGGCGTTCAGGCCGGCCCCGCGCAAATCATCAACCCCGGAATAAATGTGGTTGCCAACACCACCGACATCACCGCCCAATCTCCGCTGGCCGGCGCGCAGGTGAACCTTCGCACGCTGACCATCGCCCAGCGCATGGAGCAATCGCCATCGCAGGAGGCGATGTTTTACTCAATCGGCAACCGGCTCAGCTTCCTTCAGATGCTGCAGACCATCGAGAACGACCTCAATCTCATCGCCGACGATCTGCCCATCCTCGTCGATTCGCAGCCAACTCTAACCTCTCCGCCGCCGACAACCCCTTCGCTGCCCACACCCACCGCCCTTCGCTCGCCGTTGCCTACATTCTCCGAGTGGCTCGGGCCGTCCAATCCCCATGGGCTGGCCTATCCCAACAACCAGGCAGTCATCCAGGAGCAGATCCAGTCGCCCTATATGATCGCCGACTCTGCCGAAGCCACTCTCTTCTCAGTCGGCGTACGCGTGGCCGAGCAACACAGCATGCTGCTGCGCGCGCTCGAGGCCCGCGTCCAGCAATACTCCGACTTCGTAACGCTCTGCACCAACGCACTCAACAATATTCAAAACAACATCCAGCAGGCGCAGACCTACACCAACCAGCTCAAGAACAATCTGCTGCAAGATCGCCAGAACGTAGCCTTCACCGCTGCGCTGCTGGCCGATGAAACCCAGCGCGTGCAAAGCGTCAACACCCAGCGCCAGCAGGTGCTGGCCAGCGCCGTGCAGCTGGTCGCGTACACTCGCGCGCGTACCCTCGAAGCGACCGACACCGTGCCGAGCCGCCAATTGGTTCCCGCGAACATCACCAATCCCGTGCCCGCCTGCCTGCAACAGTCGGTCGCGATTCCACCCGAGATCCGCGAGATTGTTGGCCAGCTACGCGAGGGGCCTGTCAACTGGCTACCCTCAGTCTCATCGTTGGTCTCCGATCTTGAGCGCCCGGTCTTGCTGCAGCAGCTTGCCCTGAGCGCACAGATGCGCGCAGCTCAACTGCTGCGAGCTCCGCTGCTGCCTTCGTCGGCAGCTGGCGAATCTGGCGTCTACGCCTCGGCCGTCTCCAACGTCTACAGCGCCAATCAGCAGGTCTTCCGTGGCTTCCAGATGCAGCGCGCAGCCTTCCAGCCAGCCGTGCTGGCCAACCTCAGTTGGAGCAGTCAGGTCAACAGCATCCAGAGCGTCGCTGCGATCAACGACCTCATCTCCGCCGAATCCGTGCACACCGAGGTCAGCAATGCCGTTGCCCGGCTAGTGCAGCAGATCTCCAGCGTCGCCACGTGCCTCTACACGCGAGTTAGCATTGCCCTGCCCATCGACCGCCTCGCATGGGCCGAATACCTCAGCAGCGCCGGCAGCTCCGTTCAGTTACAGAGCTTGGCGATCCTGCCCAGTTTCAATCAACTCTCTTATGCCGACCGCCAGCAGATGCAGATGCTCGTCGACTGGCTCTTCCTGCAGATCGATACCACCAACACGGCGGCCGTTGCCTACATGAGCGATGTCGTGCGCACGGCAATCCTGGTGGCCAGCGACGTTCCTATCGACAACGTCATCTCCGGCAACGTCATCGCACGCGTTCAGCCCTCCATTGGCGGCATTGTCTCGCTCAACCTGCCCTCCGAACGCATCTCTTCGGGCATGTACGTCAATCTCTACTCCGGCGCGAATCTTGCAGCCCGTGCCGTCGTCAGCGATCTCGACAACAGCACCGTCAGCGCGACCGTGACCGACGTCTTTACCCCAGGCACCTATCTTGAAACCTCCGACACCGCACACTTCACAACCATGACGCCGCAGGCCGTAGCGCTGCGCCCGTTGATGATGTAGAGCCGAGGACTCCAATCGATGACATCAACCTTCGCCCCCCAAATCGGACGCCTTGACCGCCATGTGCGGCGCAGCGTTCTGCGTGTCGGCGAAGGCATCTCGCGCCATCGCGTCGCCTACTCCCTCGAAGAGGCCTTGCGCCTTGCAACGCTACCCGGCGAAGAAGAGGGCCGCATCTACTGCTTCCGTCGCGTCTCGCTCTCCGGCATTCCCGCAGAGGCAAACCGCCGCGTTTGGATGGAGCAGGTTCAGCAGGTGCTGGGAGCCTTGGCTGCTCAGGCCGTTCACACCAGCGATCCCAACGCGGCCACGGCCAACGCGGTCTATTTCAACAGCGTTGAAGAAGCTCTTGAGACACAGCTGCGCAAGGCAATTCGCTCGACCGGCGGAGCCCGCTGGAGCCAGACCGAGTGGTTTGCAAACTCGGCAATCGGCGTCGGTCAGGAGAGCAATTACGCAACGCAGATCGCGGCAATTGTTGAGCGTCTTCGTCCGCCACTCATGGCTCCGGGCGCAGCAGCCTCTCTTCTCTTTGCCGCGCTGGGCACCGCCGATCCCGCACCACTCCTCTCGGCCATTCCCACCGCATCCATTCGCGAGTGGCTCCGTGAACTCGACGAACAATCCAGCCAATCCACCTCCGCGCCTGCCGTCGACTTGCCCGGCGAAATCAAGACAGCGCTCCAGCGAGCAGCCTCTCACTTTGGATGGAAGGATTCGGTCACAACCTGGCTCGCCGCGCAGGCCGTGCTTTCGCTCTCGCCGAGTACTTGGAACTCCGGCACAGCACTCAAGCGCGCGCGTGCAACTCTCCGCGCTCTGGAAGACGAACAAGATCGCGACCCGCGCGATCGGTCTGCCATCAAAGCCCACGAAGCAACTGCACTGCGGCTATTCTTTGACGACGACAGCGAGACCGCAACCTCCGACATGCTCTTGCTCGAAGAGAAAGCCGCCACATCGTCGGTACCGAGCGAAGTGAAGCCCTCCAGCGTACACGCAAAGTCCTTTGAGGAGATCACATTCGACCAGGCGCCCGCCACGCAAGAAATCTCTTCGGAGTTCGCACAATCCTCAGCCGGGTTTCAAGAGATTCCCGCGGCCATACCGCCGCTTCTCGGCGAGGTAACGCAATCCGCAGGCTTATGTTTTCTGCTAAACGTTCTACGCTCGCTGGGCATCGTCTCCGCACTCGAAGCCTGCTCCGCGCTCGCCGAAGCCGGCTTCGCCACTCACATCCTGCGCCAGCTTGCGACCGAGGCAGGTGTCGCCGGCGACGATCCGATCCTGCTCTGCCTCCATATGAAGCAACAGGAATTCGTGCTGCCCGACGAAATCTTCGCCGATCTTGTGGTGCGGCCCTCAGTGTGGCCCAGAGGATTCACAGTCTCGCGCCGCGCCAGCCTTGACAGCCATTACTTCCTTCGCGTTTGGACCGTTGCCGCAAAGCGCTGGCTCTGGCGAATCGGAAGACTCACCCTGCGCGAAGTGGTCAATCGCAGCGGTCGCGTCTGGCTCACCCGCACCGATCTTGACGTCACGTTTCCGCTCGCCGCAGCCGATCTGCGCATCCGCCGCATCGGTCTCGACATCGATCCTGGCTGGCTGCCGTGGTTCTCGGAGTGCGGCCTCGTCGTGCGCTTCCACTACCGTGACCGCAAACCGGAGGAGCCGGCATGTTAAATCGAGCTACCAATGCAGTCATCGAAGATCAGCTCGACTCCTTCGCCTTCGTGCTCACAGGCCTCGCGCGTCTTGCCAACTCCTGCGACACGCTCGACGAGAGCATCCAGGAGCGCCTGCGTTTGATCGCTGCCCGGCGCATTGATGGCCACCGAAGCCTGCTATCCGCCTTTCAGGAGCATCTGCGCGATCCGGGGGATGCCGACACTGCGCTGGCTGAAGCCGCCCGCCACTTTCGCCTCCACACCATCGAGATTCTCGCCATTCGCCTGGCGATCGCCGCCGAGCAGGACCTGCTGATCGGCCACCTGCTCTCGCATCTTCAGCAACCCCTCGCACTCAGCCGGCCAACCGTCGGCCTTGTCGCGCAGGCTTATGCAGCTGACGATCTTCATCAGGCAATGCACTTCCTCGGCCAGGGCAACGCGGTTCGTTGCGGTCTGCTGCAGCTTTGCGGCGACGACCTCCCACTGCCCGAACGCCAAATTCGCACGCCGCTTCCCACCGCGCTTGCGTTGCAAAGACTGGAAAGCGCCTGGCCCGGCGCCGCGCCGATCTCCTTCGATCAGTATCCAGTTCCGCTCGGCGAGAGCGCCCAGTCCGCCGCCGCCCAACTCGCTCGCCGCCTACACTCATCCGAAGGCGCCGGACCAGCTCTCGTCATCCGCTGCGGCGACGCGCTTGAGGCACGCTCTGCTGCCTCGCTGGTGGCGTCTCGATCCGGCGCAGAAGCAGTCCTCATCCACACAGATCAGTTGACGGGCATGGCCCCGTGGCTCGTTCTCAATGGACTCATTCCCGTCTTCGCGCAATGGCTTCTCCCCGGCGAACGCAAATCGGTTCCGTTCATCCCCGGCTTCTTCGGGCCCATGATTCTGCTCACTGGCCCCGAGGGAGACTTCGAATCGGACGATCGCAGCATCCTCGATTGGCGGCTTGAGATCCCCTCTGCAGCCGAGCGCGCCGAACTCTGGAATGCGGCCATCGGCGATCCTGCGCTCTCCAGCCGTCTGGCTCTCGCACACCGTCATGCGGCCGGACGCATTGCCACCCTCGCAGCTAAAGCCAGGGAAGAGTGCGCCGTGCGCGACGCAGGCGGCGGATCGATCTCCTACGCGCACATCCGCACCGTCTCGCGTCGCGGGGATGCAGTCGGGCTGGGCGCGCTCGCCGAGTTGATCCCCGATGAAGTCGGCGATGAGGCCCTGGTCGCCAACACGACACTGCGCAATGAACTCGAGTCGCTCGTGACACGCTGCCAGTTGCGTGAAGACTTTCCGCGCTCGCTCGGACCTTCGATCCAGGCACGCTATCGCCCCTCGGTGCGCGCGCTCTTCGTCGGACCCTCGGGCACAGGCAAAACTCTCGCGGTAGCCTGGCTCGCAACTCGCTTGGGCCTGCCTCTCTTTCGCGTCGATCTCTCGGCAGTTACTTCTAAGTACATAGGCGAGACCGAGAAGAACCTCAGCCAGTTGCTCGCCCGAGCCGAGCAGAACGAAGTGCTGCTCCTCTTCGACGAGGCCGACTCGCTCTTTGGCAAACGCACCGACATTCACGAGGCCAACGATCGCTTCGCCAACGCGCAGACGAACTACCTGCTGCAGCGCATGGAAAGCTACGACGGCATCACCATTCTCACCAGCAATGGCCGCGGCCGGTTTGATGAGGCCTTCTCGCGCCGCTTCGACGCCATCCTCTCCTTTCCATTGCCCGGACCGGAGGAACGCCGCGCCCTGTGGGTCGCCCATCTCGGTCCGGAGCATAACGTCAATAACGGCCAGTTGAATCTGCTCTCGGCCGTTGCGGAACTCACCGGAGGACAAATCAGAAACGCCGTGCTGCGCGCGGCCGTCGACGCCGCGCAAGACAAGAACGGCATTCAGTATTGCCACCTGCTGGCTGGAGTCGCCAGTGAATTCCGCAAGATGAGCCGGCAACTGCCCAACGAATTGAAGCAAGCGCAGACCGCGGCGCAGGCCGCGGCCCAGGCCTCTGGCCAGACCTGAAAGGGAACGCATCGCAATGGCAGCGAATGCCACCGCCGCTCCCAAGCACGCCCCAGCCGCGCCACGCAGCGCGACGGTCAGTCACGCGCCCGCAAAATCCGCACCCACCCAAAAACAAGAGGCTGCTCATGCTCCTTCGCGCGCGCCCGCCTCTGCGCTTCCAGCCTTTGCCAAGCCCGCCGTAGCAGCTCTCCATCCTGCAGCCGCGCCCGGCGCCTCTGCAAAAGTCCTTCCGATGCCCGCGCATAAGCCAGTCGCGACAATCTCAGGCGCGTCGGCGCATGCGGGCGCCAAGCCTCCGCAGCCAAAGTCCAAACCGCCGGCGCCCTCAAGCGCTAAGTCCGCTGCAGCCAAATCCAAGCCGCAGCTCGCACCGCTCGCTCCATCGAAGACCCCAAGCCATGGCGCCGGTCAGCCCCTGCTTCCGCACATTCAAGAGGCCATCCAGAACAGCCTCATGGTCGATCTCAGCTCTGTGCGCCTGCATGCCAGCACGGCCGCCGAGCGCAAGGCCCAGTCGCTCTCGGCGCGCGCCTTCACCTTCGGCAACGACATCTTTCTCGGCCATGGCGAACACCCCACCGATCTCACCCTCATCTCGCACGAGGCCGCGCACGTGATTCAGCAGCAGCACGCCGCCCCTGCCGCGCAGGCCTGGTCTTCCGACCGCAGCGACCGCTACGAACGCGAAGCCGATCAGGCCGCCGCTGCGGTTGCGAGCGGCCGCAGCTTCACTGTCCGCGAGCGCGTCGACTCGCCCCGTGTGCAGCGCTTCGGCATCAGCGACGCCCTCGATTGGCTCGCCGACAAGGCCTACATCATTCCCGGCTTTCGCATGTTCACCATCGTGCTCGGCGTCAACCCCATCAACATGGAACACGTCGAACGCTCGGCTGCCAACGTGCTCCGCGCCATCGTCGAATTCCTTCCCGGTGGAACCCTGATCACCGACGCACTCGAAAAATACGGCGTCTTCGACAAGGTCGGCACCTGGATCTCTGGAAAGATCGATGAGCTTGGCATGGTCGGCAGTTCCATCAAAAAGGCTCTGATGGACTTCCTCGACAGCCTGAGCTGGCGTGACATCTTCCACCTCGGCGATGTATGGGATCGCGCCAAGAAGATCTTCACCGATCCCATCGATCGCATCATCAACTTTGTCAAAGGCACTCTCGAGGACATCTGGAAGTTTGTCCGCGACGCCGTCCTCAAACCTATCGCGAAACTCGCCGAGGGCACCTCCGGCTGGCCGCTTCTATGCGCCGTCCTGGGTAAGAACCCCATCACTGGCGAGGCCGTTCCGCGCACTCCTGAGACGCTCATCGGCGGCTTCATGCACCTCATTCATGAAGACGAAATCTGGGAGAACATCAAGAAGGCCAACGCCATCTCGCGCGCCTTCGCATGGTTCCAGAGCGTGCTCTCCGGCCTCATCGGCTTCGTCTCGCAGATTCCCGATCTCTTCATCAAGGCCCTCAAGTCGCTCACGTGGTCCGACATTCTCGATCTGCCTGGCGGCTTCATGAAGATCGTCGGCGTCTTCGGCAAGTTCCTCGTCAACTTCATTAGCTGGGCTGGCGGCAAGGTCTGGGATCTGCTGAAGATCATCTTTGAGGTCGTCGCGCCCAAGGTCATGCCCTATCTTTTGAACGTAGGCGCGGCTTTCAAAAAAATCCTCAAGAATCCCATCGACTTTGTGCGCCACCTGATCGCCGCAGCCCTGCTCGGGCTCAATAACTTCCTCAAGAACTTCGGCGACCATCTCAAGAAAGCGCTCCTCGGCTGGCTCGTTGGTGCGCTGCCCGGAATCTACATCCCCAAGGCCTTCAGCCTGCCCGAGTTCGGCATGTTCGTCCTGAGCATTCTCGGCATCACTTGGGCGCAAATCCGAGCCAAGATTGTCAAGGCACTCGGACCCAACGGCGAAACGATCATGAAGGGCCTCGAAACTGCCTTCGACATCGTGGTCGCGCTCGTCAAGGGTGGCCCCGCGGCGGCCTGGGAGCTGATCAAGGAGAAGCTCACCAACCTCAAAGACATGGTGGTTGACGGCATCGTCGGCCTCGTCACCGATACGATCATCAAGGTAGCCATCCCAAAACTGATTGCCATGTTCATCCCCGGCGCGGGATTCATCTCGGCCATCATCTCCATCTACAGCGCGATCATGACCTTCGTAGAGAAGCTGTCGAAGATCGTTGCCGCCGTCAAGGCCTTCGTCGACTCGATCGTTGCCATTGCCAACGGTCAGATCGCCGGCGCCGCCGCCAAGGTGGAGAGCGGCCTCGAGACCATGCTCTCGCTTACCATCAGCTTCCTCGCCAGCTTCTTTGGTCTCGGCGGTGTCGCCAACAAGGTCATGGAGTTCATCAAGAAACTCCAGGGGATGGTCGACAAGGGCCTCGACACGGCGATCAACTGGGTCGTCACCAAGGCCAAGGCCCTCTTCGCCAAGCTCTTCGGCAAGAAGGATGATAAGGAAAAGAAGGATGATTACAAAGCGGCCTTTGCAGCGGTGGAAGCCGCCGTTGCGCAAGCCGAACAAGACAAGAAGAAGCCGAGTGAGATGAACGCGATTCTTGCTCCACTTCGCACGCAGTACCCGTTCAAGAGGCTGGAGGTAAAGGAGACTGATGACGAAACGGATGTGATCGCCGAAATCAATCCGGTCAAGGTTCTCCCGATGAAGGGCGGCAAATTCAAACTCAGGATCATCTACGATCCGGCCTGGGCCCTGGACGAGTTCCGGAGCAAGATGAGAGCGATCAAAGCCGCTGTCGGCAAAAGAGCTTCGAAACTGATGACACTGCCCATCGATCCCGATACGGGCAAGCAGATGAGCACAAAGAAGCTGCGCGAAGGAGGCCAGAAGGAGTTCCGGGACGAGATCTACGACTTCATCGAGAACTCAGTCGCACAAAAGGACAAGGCCGCAGCGATCGCGCTGATGCACAAGTTGCAGGCCGACCATCAGCAGGAGTTGCAATTGCACGGTCCTGATAAGCCAGTCAATCTTGCAATGATCGAGGGCGGCATGAACCTCCAAATGGGCTGGCACGAATTCCGGCCTGCAATCGTCGGATTGCCCAAAGGTGCAGTCTTTGCCGCCGTCGAGGTGGATGAGTCCGCGGCGAAAGGCAAGCATCGTGCTACGGGTACAGCGCGTACCCTCCAAGACCTGCTGCTCAAATACGCCGGCGCAAAGGATAAGAGCAAGGTACTCAGTTGGTTTAAGCTGGATGACGACTAATGTGGTGCATCGGCTTGACACGCGGACTCCAAGCGAGGGAGCAGAAACGATGAATTCGGATGAGTTCAGAATCTTCGTCGAGGAAGCGAGAGAGTATTGCCGTCAGAAGATTGAGGAGACCAAATCAAAGTTCGGCGTAGGCAATTATGAGCGCTACGACGTCGATCTCGAAAAGGCCACCTTGCGCTTTTCCGACGCGCAGGGGAACGAGTGCGTAACAGCCGCGATCCAGGCTGCTGGCAGTTGGTCTTCTGCGTCCAATACCTGGCTATGGAGCTGGGAAAACGAATCGATCCCGCAAATCAGCCGCGACCGAATGCTCGCTATTCGCAGTTTCGGAAATTCGGAGCGTCTTCCAATGCTGGCAGGAGGCTTCGAGAATTGCCGCGAAGTGGAAGCCTGGGCCATGGCTGCTGTAGCAGGTCAGATGCTCTCCTGCGAGGGATTCTATCGCGTTCCTAACCCTTCAAATCATCTGTTCCTGTTACTCTTCTCTATCCAGAAAGCGGCTACGACCAACTCTTGAAGGGAAATGGATTGCGATCTTCTCGACAATCGGCGACAATTCAGTTCTCTTCTCTTTGATTGCTCTACTTTCCCCGCAAGACAAACTGACTCAGAAGATCACAAGATCGAGCAACCAGCGCATACCGGCTTTGATTGCTCTGTCTCAAAAAAAGGCTGACTCGCGACCTAGTCTTAGGGTCCAAATCGTTGTCGGAGAGTTTGATCGAAATCGGTTCATTTAGCACTCACAAGACGGAGGTTATTATGACTGTCAGTCTCATCGGATGGGGCCGGTTTTTCGATCAATTCGGCAACAGAATCACGGTGCCCGCGCCAAGTACCGATCCCGGCAAGCCCTGGCTTTGGGACCTGCTCGCCTCCGAAGCGCAAAACCTCGCCGCAGTCGGCTTCGATCGCATCCAGCTGCCTCCCGCGAGCAAGGCTCAGGGAGGCGACGGCGACGGTTGCGACGGCTACGGCATTTACGATCCGCGCGATCTGGGAACAAAGGCTCAACAAGGCAGCACTCCAACCCGGTATGGCTCGGCGGATTCGCTGCGCCGGTTGGTCGCGGTAGCCCACCGCTATGGATTGTCGGTTGACCTGGACCTAGTGCTCCATCAGCTCATCGGAGGTGAAAACGCCACTTACCGTTATCTGGGCGCGGACGGCAAGACGCTCAACGGCCGCGGAGCAATGCATCCCGGCTGTTTTCGCTACACTCCCGGCGGAGGCACACAACCGGAGGATGACGTGCCAGTGCCCTCGGATGATTTTTCCTTCGGCGATGAGAAGGTCTATCAGCATTCGAATCCGGGCGGCTACACCATCAACGACGCACTCGACTTTGGCGACTGGACCTTTCGCACCACGGGCGCGGACGGCGCCAGAATCGACGATGTAAAAGGCCTCTGGGCTCAATTTGCCGCCCAATTCATGGGCCATGGGGCAATGGCAGACAAGCCCTTCTTCGGCGAATACTTCGATGGAAATCCCGCTAACTTGAATTGGTGGGCCACAAGCTGGCCCATCAATGGCCGCTGCGCTGTCGAAGACTTCAACATGCACTTCGCCATCCAAGCCGCATGCAACAACCTGAACGCTCCGGCGCTCAATGGAGCCGGCTACTCGCAATGGAACAGCGGCCTCTCTTACGGATTCGTCGATAATCCCGACACCGATACCAGCCCGGGCGAGCAGGTCATCAGTTCCAAGGCCCTCGGCTACGCATTCCTGCTTACAGTGAACTGCCGCGAGGTGCTCATCTACGGCAAAGACTACTTCCCGGCCGACGTATTGCCCGGTGCATACGGTTTGAAGCCGCTCATCGATAATTTGATTTACATTAACCGCACCTTTGCCTATGGCGGACAAGTGACCCGCTGGGTCGACGGCTCAGTCATCGTCATCGAACGCGACGGCAATGGAGGCCCCATCGGCAACAGCCCCGGCTTGCTCACTGCGATGAACTTTGACACCTATAACATTCGCAAGATCACCTGCGCCACAAGCTTCGGCGCCAACGTTCAGTTGCACGACTACACCGGCCGCCATTCGGATATCTGGACCGACTGGCAAGGCAACGCAACCTTTTGGATTCCGCCCAATGCCTACACTGGCGGACAGAGCTATCTCTGCTTCTCGCGCGCCTTCAGCGACAAGCCGATCCTCCAGCAGCCTCGCCGAACGACACAGGAGTTTTTTGGTTCGCCAGACCTCGACATTCCCCCAGCAAGCGCCGGAGAGTTCCGTCCCATCGCGCGCATCTATGCCGAGGGAAACACCAGCGTCGTCTTCGCCTCGCGCAACAACATCGAGGTAGCCCTGCTTAGCGGCGCCACGCAGGTTCCGGGCAACAAACCCGCAAAGACAGGCTGGTACAGCATCGGAGTGAAGACAACTTCCCCGACGCCGGTCGCTTATGTCTTGAGTGCGAACTACTTCGCAGGCGCGATGTAGAGCGCTCTGCAGCCCAATGCCCCGAGGAGGTCAATTCAATGAACACAAAAAGTTTTCTCTTCAATCGCCGGAGGTTTCTCGCTCTTAGTGGTGGCGCGGCTGCAACGGCACTATTGCCGTCGAAGAACGCCTTTGCCCTGCCCCCCTCGGGCATCGCCTCTCCCGTGCTCACGCGCGGCAACGACAACGACCGCTCCTACTTCTACAACGACACGACCCTCACCGCTGCCAATGTCTCTGCGCAGGGCATTCGAAGATACTTCTCGCTCTACATGGAAGGCGATGCGCGTGGCGCCGAGGCGCAGGCGCTCATCATGCCCAGCGTACTCTGCGATGACGGTAACGTGCGCGACGTCATCATCACGGCCTCGATGAATAACACCGTCTGGGCCTACGATTACAACACCTCGGACATTTTGTGGGTCAAGAAGCTCGGTATCCCAATCAACGGGAGTGCCACGATCGACCTGCACCAGATCAACGACCACTGGGGCCTGCTCAGCACGGGAGTCATCGATCCCGACACAAAGATCTGGTATGGCGTCGCCTGGCAGTCGCCCGACGGCACAGCCGCGAACGGAGCGCACTTCGTCCACTCTCTCAACGTCGCCAATGGAAGCCGTGTGCATGCTCCCGTTCCTTTGGCCGGGGTGACTTACCAGCCGCCCAATGGCGGAGCCCTCCAAACATGGAGCGCGGCCATGCGAAAACAGCGTTGTTCACTGACTCTCGCCAAGGTCAATAACGTCAAGACCATATTCTTCGCCGCCGGAACAGTCTGGGAAGCCACAAACGGTTCGGCCGGATGGATCGTCGCCTACGATGTCGCTTCCAACACGATCGCCGCTAGCCTGGCCATGAGTGCGGGCTACGGCGCGGGCGTGTGGATGGCGGGCTCAGGCTTGTCAGTCGATGACAATGGCGACTTGCTCTTCGAAACCGGCAATGGCAGCTTCGATCCCACACACGGCGACTACGGCGAAAGTGTCTGCCGCGTGCGTTACACGCCGGCCAGCGGCCCGACACCTGCCTCGCTCGCCGTCGTCGATTGGTGGTCGCCTTACACCGATGCCGGCCGCGAAGGCGAAGATCCAACTCTCTCGACTCCAATCAACGCGATGGGCGCAAAACTAGCCGGTGTCAACGCACCCACCTCGGGCGGCCATATGCCCACCAACATGGCCTCGGAGCGCGACGTGAACGGAAAGGTCATCGCCGGTCATCTCTTCAGCACTGTGCCCACTCAACAAGGCGCCGCCTTCGGCGATGAAGATCTCGGCTCGGCCGGCCCGGCAATGATTCGCAAATACCGCATCATTCTCGCCTATGGCAAAGACGGCATCGCCTACCCGGTCAAGATGGATGCCATGGGCAAAACCATGCCCGCCGACTTTGCCAACGCGGCCGCCAACTATGCCAAGCTTGCGCAGCCCCCCTTCTGGTACAGTTATTTCCCCGGCTTCAATGTGAATGCCGCGCCGCAGGACCCCAGCACCCTGGACTTTCTCTTCGACAACAAGACGCAGCATCTGCACTCCACTTCGCCACAGTACTTTTCGCAGGTTCACGGCCAGATGCTGGCCTGTTGGGGCGAGAACGGTCAATGCCGCGTCTGGACGATGCAGCCCAACGGCCAGATGACCTTTCTCGCTGACTCCGACGAGGTGGCCTCGGTCAACTGCGCCCAGGCTCCCGGCGGAATGCCCGGAGGCTTCATGTGTATCTCGGCCAATGGCAACAAGCCCGGTACGGCGCTCTTGTGGGCCCTCATTCCTTACGGAGATGCTAACTCGACGATCACCAACGGCCGCCTGCTTGTCTACGACTTCGAGAATTTTGTAACTCGCCCCGATGGGAGTTCCAAGCTCAATGTCCTATGGGACAGCCAGGCGCAGAATTACACCTTCCTCTTCCCAAAATTCAATGTAGGAGTGGTGAGTGGGGGCAAGTTTGTCCTGCCCCGCTACGACGGAGGCATGGACGTGCTGGGGCTGGCGTGAGCCGGCAAGACAACTCGTTCATTAGTCTGGCCTGGTGTCCAGATGTCATGCAGGCGTCGGGCTCCATCATTCATTGATCTGGATGCTTTGCATCGCTTTCAACTTGATGAATGATGACAGGTGTAAGATCATCCAGCTCTTGGGGGAGCCGTGCTGATAGAAACAAAAGGTCGAGTTCCTCCCCCCACAGGATCGCAACTCCCTTGATCGCAGAAGCGTTTTTGCGCAAATATGACTGAGTTCCCAATCCATCCTTGTCTGCCGGAGTTTGGTATTCGACGATCTCGGTACTTCTATATATCAACTTATCTTGGGGGTAAGGGCCAAACGGAAACGAACTTGCTGGCTCAATTCCTTCCGCAATCACATTCCTGACAAACGCTTTATGGGCCGGAAAAACTCTCGCAATGGTTCGGGCGACTGCAAATCTCCCAGATGTATCCCCTATCTCGCTGTTTAACTCAATCGCTGGCCCCGTAAATCCACCCCATTTATCCGAGAATAGTTCGGTTGCGCCGAACGGTTGGGGAGCTACATACAAGGTACTTCCTGCCGATCCATACGTCCCAAAGCAGTACCAACCGCGTGGAGCAAGAACGCCAACTCCCTCTTCGGCTTTGTAATAAGCAAGCCGTCGGGATGCATCCGCTGTGATCGCCACCACTTTGCTTGTGCCGTGCGGTGCTTCAAGCGGGCCAGCCTGCCCATCAGACTTGCACCCCACGAATGGAACGTGAATAGTTTGTTCTTGGGGGCGTCTTGCAGTTGATACTGATTGTGCGTAGAGCGAAGACTGCGCACTCATCAAGAAAGCGAGGAAGACTGCAGCGTTCGTTCTTCGCCGAGATACACAGTCGATCATGTAAACCTTCGCGCCGTCTCTGACTCCCGGGATTCTACAGATGATACACCGGACTGAGCAGCAATTCTTGCATGTCGACAACTGAAAGACAGTCTTGTTTCCCACATCCCCCGAGAAGCTCCTCCGGCCTTATCCTCTATATAGACCCCGTGTCCGACTTTGCCCAAACCGTCAAGCAGCAGGCCGACATCGTCAAGGTGATCGAGAGCTACATCCGCCTGCGCAAGGCCGGGGCGCAAAACTACCAGGGTCTCTGCCCCTTCCACAAGGAAAAGTCGCCTTCCTTCTCGGTTCATGCAGTCCGCCAGTTTTATCACTGCTTCGGCTGCCAGGCCTCGGGCGACGTCTTCAGCTTCGTCGCCAAGATCGAGAACGTCACCTTTCCCGAGGCCGTCCGGATCGTCGCGGGCAAGTGCGGCATTCCCCTGCCCAAACGCGAGTTCTCCTCGCCCGAGGAGGCCGCCGAAGCACGCCTCCGCGCCAAGCTCCTCGAACTCCACGAGACTGCGGCCGCCTGGTTTGAAGAGCAACTGCGCGGTCCCGAGGGCGCCGTCGCGCGCGAATATCTCACCGGCCGCGGCCTGACGCCTGAGGGGATAAAAGCCTTCCGCATCGGTTACGCGCCCGACAGCTTCAATGCACTGCGCGACCGCCTCAGTTCCATGGCCGACCAGGAAACCCTTCGCGCCAGCGGCCTCTTCGCCTCAAAAGAGCACGAAGACGGAAGCCAAGGCCCCCTCTACGACCGCTTCCGAAAGCGCGTCATGTTTCCCATCGCCAACGAGAGCGGCCGCGTCATCGCCTTCACCGCCCGCACTCTCGAAACCGGCGACAAGGCCGGCGCAAAATACATCAACTCGCCCGAGACTCCGCTCTATTCCAAAAGTCTGGTCCTCTTCAATCTCGACAAGGCCCGCACTGCCATTCGCCAGCTTGAGTTTGCCCTGCTCGTCGAGGGTCAGATGGACTGCATCTCGGTCTACCTTCGCGGCATTCAAAACGTCATCGCGACCAGTGGCACTGCGTTTACCGGACAGCAGGTAGCCCTGCTCAAGCGCCACACCTCGCAGCTCGTGGTCAACTTCGACCCCGACGCGGCCGGCTCCAACGCCGCCGAAAAATCTATCGCCCTGCTCACCGAGGAGGGCTTCAACATCAAGATCGTCACCCTCGAGGGCGGCCTCGACCCCGACCGTTACATTCGCGAACGTGGCGTCGACGCCTACACGACTGCCCTCCGTGGCGCACGCCGCCAGGCCGACTACCTCATCGAGCGCGCACGCCTGCTCTTCCCTGGCGCCAGCGCTGAGCAGAAGGTCAAAGCCATGAACTACCTTCTGCCCCACATCCGCCGCCTGCCCGAAAAGCTCGCCCGCGACCAGTTCGCCGCCGACGCCGCACAAAAGCTAGGCATCGACTCCGCCGTCCTTCGCGAAGAGCTGCGCCAAGCCGCCCTTCGCCGCCGCGACCACATCGAAACGCGGGCCACAGCCCTCACCGAGGTCGAGCGCGTCCTCCTCCGCGCCCTGGCCATCGACGACCCGGAGTTCGGCAAAGCCCGCCGCCTGGCCATCCAGGCCCTCGCCGAGCAACCGGCTTGGTTTGAGCATCTTGGCGCATTTGCAGCCCTCCAGGCCCTGGCTGCCCGCCACGCCCGTGACCCCATGGACGTGGTCGAGGACGAGGCGCAGCGAGCCCTCCTCGCCGAGACCCTGCTGGCCGAGACCAAGCCGCCCGAGGAATCTCAGGTCATTAGTTCATTGGCGTGGCATGAAGCATCTCTCATTGAACAACAATTAAGAAGTGTGAGAGTGCGGATGGCGGAAGCCGAGCAAAAAGGGGATTGGACCGAGGCGCTTAAGTTTTCCAGCGAGAAAATCGCCTTAGATCGGAGACTTGCAGAAATCAAGGCTTCAGGAGGATACGCGGAGCGTTTGTAGGCAGTCGAAAATGGCTGTATTCTCTGATCAGGAGCTGCAATGATCGTCGAACTAAAACCCGAACAGCAGAAGATCATTGATCGGGCTGCCCGCTCGGGCATGAGCCCGGAAGAAGTACTCGACCAAGCCTTCGCCGTCATTCAAGAGCAGTTTCGGAGTGAGGAGTGGATGCTTGCCGACAAGCGGGCCATCGCCGCCCAGATCGCGGAGGGCTTTGAGCAAGCGGAGCGCGGCGAGCTCGTGGATGCGGAGCAAGCTATCAAGCTTCTTGAGGACCGCAGGGCAAAACGGCGCATCGCCTAAACGATACCCACTCCGTTCCAGTTCACCCCGCGAGCGTTCAACGACCTGGACGACATTTGGAACTTCATTGCGGGAGACAGTGTCCGCGCAGCAAATCGTGTGGAATCAGCAATTTTTCCTGCGTGCCACAGCCTTACCCGGCACCCCATGCTCGGTTCAAGAAGAAGTGAGATTTCGCCTCTGTCGGTGCGATTCTGGACGGTAACCCGATAGCCCAACTTCATCGTGGTCGATCGCCCCGAAACAAATCCATTGCAGGTCGTGGCGATACTTCATGGGAAGAGAGACATTAAGACAGTCCTTGAGGAACCGGAAATCTTGTGATCGCCGCCTGACGGACTAGCCGTCCACCCTTCAATTCCTGCGTCAAAATTCAACAATTTGCGTCAAACATATGGAAGCAGGAGCGGACGGAAGACAAGGCGGCCCAAGAAGGACTCCAAGTAGGATTAAATGATTGGCTGAGGCTTTCTCGCCTTCGCCCTGGCTTTTATTGGTGATAACCGGGCTAGGTAGTGGTATTCTGAGAGTCTCTGTGCGGATGCGCGCCCCTTTGCCCCAACAATGAGCCACGGCTCGCGGGCGACCCAGGTAAATCCTGAAGCGCTTGTCATCCTGTTCCGAGCAAACCCCTGAGACCGCTTTTTTGCGGATGACCGCAGATCCGCGTGCAGTCGCGCCCCTTTTCCGGAAATACCGGAAGAATCTCGGTTGCGCGCTGCAAAGGAAACCGCATCGGCGCGCAAGACGGTGCTGACTCTGCCTTGCGTTTGAGAAAAGGAGCATTTTGGCAATCGAAGAAAAGTTTGAGCAAGAACACGAGCACGAACCCGACATTGACACCTTGATCGAGGTGGGCAAAGAAAAGGGTTACCTCACCTACGGCGACGTCAACGAAATGCTGCCGGAGGATATGGCAACCTCGCCCGACGATCTCGACGACCTCATCACCACCATCGGCACCCAGGGCATCGATCTGCTCGACGGCCCGAAGTTCAACGACAAGGACTTTGAGCTCGAAGAGGGCGAAGATGTTGAACTCGACCTGACCCCCGGAACGCTAGAGAAGACCAACGACCCGGTTCGCATGTACCTGCGCGAAATGGGCACGGTTCCCTTGCTCACCCGCGAGGGCGAGGTCGAAATCGCCAAGCGCATCGAGCGCGGCCAGATGCGCGTCATGAAAGCCATCTCCCGCTCGCCCATCGTCATTCGCGAGATCATGGCCCTCGGCGAAGACCTCAAGCGCGGCGTGCGCAACATCAAAGAGGTGGTCATCTTCGACGACGAGGAGCTCACCGAAGAGGTGGTCCAGGCCCGCGTCAAGGCCACCGTCAGCCGCATCGACGCCCTGCTCAAGCACCAGAAGCGCATCGCGCAGCTCGAAGAAAAGCTCGCCGGTCCGGCTCCGGCCACCAAGGCCAAGATCCGCGAACATCGCCACCACCGCTGGCTCATCGCCCGCGAAAAGGTCCTTGTCTCCCGCATCGTTCGCGAACTCAAATACACCGCCCTCGAGCGCAAGCGCCTGCTCGACAAGGTCAACAAGACCGTCGACACCATGCGCACCCTCGAGCGTCAGATCCGTTCCCTCGAGCAAAAGCACGAGGCCTCGCGCAGCGAAGAGCTCAAAAAGGAATACCGCCGCCAGCAGAAAAACTGCAAGGCCGATCTCGAAAAAATCGAGTCCGAGGCCGGCGTGCTCATCGCCGAACTCAAGCGCACGCAGCGCGAGATGATCCAGGGCGACATGGACGCCGAGCAGGCCAAGCGCGAGCTGATCGAGGCCAACCTGCGACTCGTAGTCTCCATCGCAAAAAAGTACACCAACCGCGGCCTGCAATTCCTCGACCTCATTCAGGAGGGCAACATCGGCCTGATGAAGGCGGTCGACAAATTCGAATACCGCCGAGGCTACAAGTTCTCGACCTATGCGACATGGTGGATTCGCCAGGCCATCACCCGCGCCATCGCAGATCAGGCCCGCACGATTCGCATCCCGGTGCACATGATCGAGACCATCAACAAGCTCATCCGCACCAGCCGCCAACTGGTTCAGGAGCTTGGCCGCGAGCCGTCAAGTGAGGAAATTGCTCGCCGCATGGACATTCCCGTCGCCAAGGTGCGCAAGGTTCTCAAGATCGCCCAGGAGCCTATCTCCCTCGAAACCCCCATCGGCGAAGAGGAAGACTCGCACCTCGGCGACTTCATCGAGGACCGGCAGGCGGTCTCGCCTTCTGAAGCGGTCATCAGCGTCAACCTCAAGGAGTACACCTCGCAAGTTCTGCGTACTCTAACCCCGCGCGAAGAGCGGGTAATCAAGATGCGCTTCGGCCTCGAAGACGGCTCCGAACACACCCTCGAAGAAGTAGGCCAGAGCTTCCAGGTCACTCGCGAACGCATCCGCCAGATCGAAGCCAAGGCCCTGCGCAAGCTCCGCCACCCGAGCCGCAGCCGCAAGTTAAAGGCCTTCGTCGAAGGCACGAAAGAGATGTAACCACCTACGATGCTCGGTGCCCCATCCATTTTGCGAACTTTGCGAAATGGGTGGGAAACCAGGAACCGCGCGCCTTTCACCCCACCAGCCGACACCTACACAAAAGCCGCAGCCCCGAAAGCTGCGGCTTTTCTGTCTATCCAGCCCACCCTGAATAAGTCGAACGATGCCGCAGAGAGCACTGATGCTTTGTAACAAGGGCACGAGTTTACTCGTGCCGAAAGGCCGCTAAAATACGAAAGGGTTTTAACCCCTGAGAGGCCACTGTAATCGTCGGTCCATCTATGAACCACCTTAATTAGACAACCGCCAGTAATGCCGCAATGCTCTGGACTGTCTCGACGTCTGAATTCAACACTACCAACGGTTCATTGGCCGATCACTCTCATTGCTTGTGATCCCAACCACTCACGATGTCATTATCCAGACCGATCTCTCGAATCAGAGACATCGGAAAACAAAAAATCTCTCCCACACGTTTTTTGCAGATAGTTTCCCTCTTCCGTTGCACAATAGAAGCAGCTAAACGAGCGTGGCCAAACGGTTCGCGGTCCGCTGACCGCTCTCCCGCCGGCAGACCCCCGCCCCCCTACCCCTGTGAGAAGCAGCTTCCTAACCCGGAGCGATATACAACTAAAACAAAATAAATAACTTATAAGGTAACACTATTTACCGATTATTAGACATAACCGCCCGATTTCTGCTCTTTTTTGCCGGATTCCGAGCCATTTTTGAGCGGTTTTAAGCATTTTTCGAGCTATTTCGGTCACGCCTGCGCCACCATCTCCAACTCCGACATCTCCTCAGCGCTGAGTGTCAGGCTCGCCGCAGCGACATTCTCATCGAGATGCGCAACCTTGGAGGTCCCGGGAATCGGCAGCATCACCGGCGAGCGCTGCAAGAGCCATGCCAACGAAATCTGCGCGATCGACGCCGAGTGGCGCACGGCAATTCGCGCCAGCCCCGCGGCGGCCGGGCTATCGGATTTCAGCAGCTTGCCGGCGTTCATCGGATACCAGGGCAGAAAGCCAATCTTCTGCCGCTCGCAGTAGGTTAGCGTCTCCTCATGCCGCCGGTCGGCCAGACTGTACCGATTCTGGACAGTGACTACCTCGACGATCTTCCGCGCCTCCTCGATCTCGGCCGGAGTCACCTCACTCAGCCCGATGTGCCGGATCTTGCCCTGTTCCTGCATCCGCTTGAGCGCGCCGAGCGACTCCTCAAGCGGCGTCCGCGGATCGATGCGATGCAACTGGTAGAGGTCGATGCGCTCCAGCTTGAGGCGCCGCAAGCTCATCTCGACACACTGGATGAGATAACCGGCACGGCCCACGAACTCCGTCTTGGCCGGTCCCTGCCGCGTGATTCCGCCCTTTGTGGCAATCACCAGTCCCGCCCGGTAAGGGTGAAGAGCCTCAGCAATCAGCCGCTCGGCGATCTCAGGCCCGTAGGCGTCGGCCGTGTCGATCAGCGTGACTCCGAGTTCGACGGCCCGCCGCAGCACACGGCGCACCTCGCCGGCATCGTCGGGCTCGCCCCACGCGCCGTCGCCCACCAGACGCATCGTTCCAAAGCCCATCCGATGAATCGGCAGGTCGTTGCCGATCAAAAATCTTCCGCTAGCCGACGCAGCCTGAATAGAGATTTTTGTTTCCATGCAAGCTTGGATGCAAGGCAATCGCAAGCCGGTGCGCTAAGCGCATAGCCCGCCATTTCTGGACCGGTGGAACCCGCAGAGCCCAGGGTGCGTATGTAGAATCCAGAGCAAGGAGACAAAGATAGCCCATGAGCAGCCAGCCCTATCCCAATGCGCAAGCGATCTTCTACCAGCAATTCGAGTCTGTGCGGCGCGATGAGGTAGTCGGCATTCTACTGGCGCTCTTTCTCGGCGGCTTCGGCGTTCACCACTTCTATCTTCGCCGAACCGGGCTGGGAATTCTCTACCTGTGCTTTAGTTGGACGCCGATTCCCTGGATTCTCGGCTTCATTGAGTGCTTCTTCATGCCTGGCCGAGTGCGCGAATTCAACGCCATCCAGGCCGCGGCCATCGCCGGCATGCTGGGAATTCCAATGCCAGGCTGGGGACAGCCCGTCAATGTCACAATCAACATGCCAGCTCCCCCGCAACCCGGAACAATCGCAGCTTGCCCTCGCTGCGGCCAGACCAACCAGCAATCGGCGCGATTCTGCGCTGGATGCGGCGCACAGCTCTAAGACGGTGGGCAGGCCGGCGACCATAGCGCCAGCCCACCACAAGGTCTCGCCAGCTATTCGGGCTTTCCCGTCTTCTCCAGCGTATCCACAAGCTGCCAGGGATAGTAGGGCCGTGATGCGCGCAGGGCATCGAGACGAGTGAGCAGCTCCTTCTGGTGAGCCTGCCCTCCAGGAATATACCCCTGATACACGGCATAGCCATACAGCGCCGAGAAGTTCTCCGGATCGAGCTTCAGCGCCTGCTCAAAATCGGCCTGGGCCTGCGCGTTGATCTGCGCCATCCGGCTCTGACCAGCGCTCTCATTCTGACTGAGCCACCCCATGTAATAGCACGCCGCCGATGCGCGGTGCGCCAGCAGCGTCGCGTTCGGGCTCTTCTGTTCCGCGTTCAATGCCCTGAAAAAGTTGTAGACGCGGCTGCCATCGTTACTCTCGGTGATCAGCTTCCAATACTCACTCACGGCCATGCCGAACTCTTTGCCGTCCGGGTCCGCCTGCCTCATCGTGAATTCGAGTTTGCCAAGTGCAAGGGGCGTAGCCTGTCCGCTGACCTGGTCCGCAGCGCCGCCTGAAGTAGCCTGTTGAGCCAGAGCCGGTGTGATTGCGATTGCCGTCAGAATTGCGAGGACGGCAGCGGATTTTGCGAAGAAACTGCGGGTCATATTCCCTCCTGGGTTGAGATGGTTGGCGTCGAATGATTCAGAGAACTCTGAATCATAGAGTAAATGCGCGAGATCTTGCTGGTCCGGTGATCGATCCAAGGAAATTCCTATCAAGAACCCTCTGTGGCAATTCTCTCCGGATTTCATCTAATAAGGAGTACTCTATTATATAGAGTACTAATTGTCAAGAGAAATCTTCTGTGCCTTTCCAAAGCAATTTCGTCTGATCTGAGGCTTCAGGAGTTGAGAGTCAAATCCGGTCCAGACCCTCACATATTCGCCCGTCCAGCGCGCATCGCCTCGTTAAACTGTGGCTTGGTAAAGTTAAGCGCCGCCTCGAGCTTTGCCTCGTACCCCAGCTTGCGGGCCATCAGCTTGAGGGTAGCGGCAGCAAACTCGCCATCAAGCACGATCAACCCCTCGGCCGCCTTACTTCCGGCCATCCGCAGCAGATCGGCCTCGGACGTATTCAGGTACTGCGCGTCCCTCGGGTCGGCGATCCATACCTCCTGACCTTCCCCTAGGACGCCGCTCAGCCAGTAGACCTTCCGCAGCAGGTACTGCAACCGCTCTTCATCATTGGTCTCGGTGAAAAGAAACTTCTTCTGCCAGCGGCTATAGTAGCGCGTGGTCACGGGCACCGGCTGGCGATTGCCAGACTTCAGAAACTCAAGCTGGCCTAGATCCACAACTTTGCGGACTGCGTTATAAACAAAACCCTCCGCATAGGGCTGCTCCATCGATGGCACAATCTCGGCAAAGGTCTGGGTAACCGAGGCCGCGACCTTCGCATACAGGTTGTGCGCGCCTCCGTCCGCCAGATGCACTTCGCCGTGGACGATGTAAGTGTCGGCGCCGGAGGCCGAGTTGTGAAAGGGCCATTGAAACTCTCCAAAGGCCACCGGCAGCCCGCCCAGTGTGACGTAGCACTCGGGCCGCGGATTTCGCAGCCGTTTGGCGCCGGCAGCCAGATAGGCGGTCATCGTGGGCAGCAGTTCGGGCTTTTCGAAATCGAACCCCTCGCTCACCTCGAGTTTGAACTTCCGGTCGACTGCCTGCGCGCCGGCCAAGCCCAACTCAAATACAGCCGTAGAGCGGCCCTTCGAGTCGGCGCCCTGAGCAGTGGAGACAAGAACCAGGCCCGCCTGGGCGGCGGCCGCTTCAAGAGAGGTGGCGAGTGTGGACTTAGGAGCTGCGGTCATAAGAGGGGAATCCTATGTCGAAGATCGTTTGCGTCTTTATTTTAGTGCATCCTGCTGGCCTGGAATTCTCTTTGAGCCTCACAGGGCAGCGCCATCCCGAGCCAATTCAAGCGTGTCTCTGAACCATCAACCCTTCTCTAACATCCGAAGCAGCTCGAAGAGGAATCTCAGGCAAGCCTCTCCTTATGCCGGCTCATTGTGCAGAGTCAGCGACAAAACTGCATACCGTCCAATTTACTTCAGGTTTTCGTTGAGCAGCTTGGCAAGCCGAGCGCCCGCTAGAGCCATGCGGCTCTTTGCGTCGATCATGGCCTTGTTGTAATAGGCCGTCGTAATCAGATATGACGAGCCGGTCGCCGGCTTCGGGCTCGCGCCGATCGGCGAAGCGTAGGCGTCCTTCTCTGCCATCGCCAGCGATTCCGCAGCCCAGGTCGCGGGATCGGTCACGGCAACTTTGCTTTGAGCCGCCGCTGCAAGCCCCTTTCCAAATGTAACCGCCTGAGGCAGCGCGGGCCCCGGTTGGCCTTCGCCCGGCAGATCGTCCCAGAAGGCATGCAACTCAGTCGGCGCACTCGTCGATAGAGTACCTTCAAACAACTTCTTCATCGCCACGGTGAGCTTGATTGGGACATCGTTGCCGCCCGCGTCTCCAGCGCCTGCAAAGTAGCGGGTCGATGCGTGCAGCGGCTGATGAATATCGCCAACCAAATGCTCGATCCAGATAAGATCGTAAGACTTCAGCAAGTCATCTTCATTCGAGGCGATGAATCCCCGCATTGCAACAATCTCCGTAGCCGCATTGGGCACAGGGGTTGGTGGCGCCATCGAATTGTCCGATGCAAATCCAATGTCGATGAAGTGCCAGTAGCCGTGACTCGCCGTGTCGGTGAAACCAATGTTGACGTCGGTAGTGATGCCGGGGGGAGGCGTGTCAGAGTCCTTCAGCCATTCATGTTTGATCGTGTCCGGCCATGTAGCTGCCCGCATGAATAGGTAAAGATTTTGATCGTCCTGCGAAAGACCAGCCGGAAGCTCGGCAACCCAATCGGCGTAACCCGGAATCGACCTTGTATTGTCGGCATTGTGCAGAGTTGGCACTAGCTTGATCAGTTCGATTGCTCGTGCGCGGGCTGCCGGCGTTATCTGCTGCCAGGCCGCATAAGCAATGGCCTCGTGCCCCGTGTTGCCCCAGCCCATCGCGTGCGGCGGAATGATGACAAAAATAGAAAGGAGTAGCACAACAACGGCCCGGCGGATCGGAGTTCGCATCTAACTTCCTCCTTAGGGTTGGCATTCCGGGACTCCCGGATCACGCCAACCATACTAACTCACAAAATCTGGCGATGAGTTACAGAGTGATCAATCCCACTCGGTCTTGATGAGATTTCGAACGCCTCGATCCTTTCTGGTCATTGCAAAGAACTTCGTCTCGCTGAAAGCATCGTTCGCAGGGAGTGATTTGCGCGAATCGCCACCGCCGCTACAATCAAATTGGCGATGATTCACTATCTCTATCTCGGCAGAGTGGACTATAGCGAGGGCCTGCGCCTCCAGGCAGAGATCGCCGAGCTAGTCGCCGAGGGCAGTGCGCCCAACGTTCTGCTGCTTCTCGAGCATCCGCCGGTCCTGACACTCGGACGTAACGCTCGGCGTTCAAACATCCTTGCGTCAGACGAGCTGCTGGCCATCCGCGGTATCACCGTCCACGAGATCAACCGCGGCGGCGACGTAACCTACCACGGCCCGGGCCAGCTGGTCGGTTACCCCATCTTCGACCTCCGCACCCTCCGCAATCCCGGCGGCAGCCGCATGGGTCCGGTCGACTTCGTTCGTGGAATCGAGGAGGCGCTGATTCGCCTCTGCCTCGGCTTTGGTGTTGAGGCCCAACGGATCTGCGGCCTAACCGGCGTCTGGTGCGGCGTTTCAGACTCGCAGAGACAGCCCGCGCGTAAGATCGGCGCCATCGGCATTCACGTAGCGCGCGGCATCACCTCTCACGGCTTCGCCTTCAATTTGACCACAGACCTAAGTGACTTCGCGCTGATCGTTCCCTGCGGCATTCCCGATCACGCAGTCACCAGCCTTCAGCAAGAGATCGAACCTGCCATTTCGCTACCCACTCTCGAAGCCGTCGCCCATCAGGCAGCGCGCCAATTTGGAGAGGTTTTCGGCGAAGATCTGATGGCGGTCGAAAACCTGGCATCGCTGCGCGCTCAGGCCGCAACCGCACACATACGAGAATTTCCCGCAGAAGACACGCCCCTCCAAATTCCGCCTGAGATCGATCGCCTGCGCGGCTCGCCTGACCGCCCGATTCGCGCCTGAGCATCGTATTCACGTCGGACCCAGTCCGCGGCATTGCAACCGCCGGCATACGCGCCGCGATTTATAATCCGGCAGGAAGAGAATCTTCCCCACGTCTGCCGAACGCAGTCTTCGGAGCTTCCAAATCGCGGAGAGATAGTCATGCCTACCGACGTGATCATGCCCCAGATGGGCGAGTCGATCTTTGAAGGAACCATTACCAGGTGGCTCAAGAAAACAGGCGACACAGTCGAAAAGGACGAGCCGTTATTTGAAATCTCTACCGACAAGGTGGACGCCGAGATCCCCTCGCCCGTCTCCGGTCTCCTCACCGAAATCAAATTCCACGAAGGCGCAACCGTCGGAGTCAACACGGTAGTCGCCGTCATCGGTGGCGCACTGGCGACATCGGCTCCCGCGGCGGCCACGGCGCCCGCACACGCTTCCGCCTCAACTTCTGCGTCGCTGGCGCCTTTGGCCGCATTGCGGCTGCCCGATAGGGAGATACGCTCCTCGCCGCTGGTTCGCCGCATCGCCAAAGACAACAATCTCGACCTTAACCAAATCGAAGGCACCGGCTCTGACGGTCGCATCACCAAAGAGGATGTACTAGCCCATCTCGCTAAAACCGCTCCGAGCAGCTCCGCACCCATTGCGCAGCCGGCTCCATCGCAGGTGACGATGTCGAAGATGCGCGCCATCATCGCCCAGCGGATGGTCGAGAGCGTGCGGATCAGTCCTCACGCTCACACCGTCTACAGGATCGACATGACCCGCATCGTCCGTCTTCGCGAGCGCGAAAAGGCCCGCTTCGAGGCGCAGCACGGCGTCAAGCTCACCTACATGCCGTTCATCGCAGCCGCCGCTATACAAGCTCTAGCGAAATTGCCCATCGTCAACGCCTCGCTCGTCGATGGCATCATTCACTACCACCCCAACATCAATCTAGGCATTGCCGTGGCTCTCGAATGGGGCCTGATCGTTCCGGTCGTCAAACGGGCCGAGACTCGGAACTTCCCCAGCCTCGCCGCCGCCATAGCCGATTTCGCCGCACGCGCCCGTTCTAAAAAGCTCCTGCCCGAGGAGGTGCAGGATGGCACCTTCACCCTCACCAACTCCGGTGTCTTTGGCGGAGAGTTCGGCACACCCATCATCAATCAGCCCGAGTCTGCGATTCTGGCGATTGGCGGCCTGCGCAAGGAGCCAGTCGTGGTCACCGATGCCGATGGCAACGATTCCATTGCCATTCGCTCGATGCAGCACTTCTGCCTGGGCTTCGACCACCGAACCATCGACGGCGCCGACGCCGGTAAATTCATGCTGGAGTTCCAGCAGGCTCTGGAGTCCTGGGACAAAGACATCGGATAACCAGCTGACTCAGTTTGGTTACTAACTTACCTCCACTCGTGAGGCAGCGCTCCAGCAGGTTTATGGTGAGATATCTCCGAGTAAGCCGCCTGAACATCCATCGATAAGTCTTTAGGCGTCCAATTCGCATCCCGCGACGGAAGCTGAATCTTCATCTCAGCGGGAGTTTTTCCCTCACGCGCTTGCGCATTCACCGCACTATATAAGTCGAGCAGGAATTGCCGTTGACCGGCCAGAATCGCCACGCCGCCCGCATCGCCGTGACCCGGCAGCACGGCCACCGGATCGAGTCGCATAGCCTTCGACAACACCCGTGGCCAATTCGCGATATTCGCATCCCACAACTTGTTGCGTGGCCCGTTCACGGCTCCATCGCCCGTGCAAAGCACTCTCTCTTTGGGCAGCCACACATACCCGTCGGCAGGCGTGTGACCCCAGCCTAGGTAGTAAAAATCAACCTCTCGCGTAGCATCCTTCATCACAAAAGGACTTTTGCGAAAGGTCTTCTCCGGCCGCTGAACGTTATCCTCGTGTAGCTCGCGAACATCCTCCCGTCTCGCTTCGGCTGCCTGCCAGCGTGCAGGTTCATAGCGATCCATCTCCTCAGTCACTTTGTAATACGCAAGGGTCATTGCCCCCGTCGCGGTCCACAGCGAGTTGCCGTAAGAGTGATCTCCATGAGCATGCGTGTCGAAGACGTAACGAACCGGCTTAGGAGATAGTAACTTCACCTCCGCCATGACTTCGCGAGCACGCGCGGGATAGTTGGCATCGACGACGATCAGATAGTCATCCATCTCGATCACCGCCGTATTGCTATACCCCTTCGAGGCATCGCCCAGCAGAAACCAGACCCCTGGCGCAATCTCACGCGGCGCGGCTGACTGGCCGTGCACGGGAATAGCGCAGAAACACGCCAGAATCGCAATCGATCGCACAACTCCCCAACTCGCTCGGAGCGATCCTGCGCCCGGCCGCAAACCGCGCCTCTCCGGGCTGGCGGCCCTAGTCATGCTTATCCCACGGGTCGTAAGTCCCCACGCTCCACGAGTGACCCTCCGGATCTCTCACGGTGAAATCGCGGCTTCCATAGTCTGTATCATGCAACGGCCGGATCACCTTCGCTCCGGCGGCCACCGCCCTGGCATACGCGCCATCGGCATCGGGCACCACGATGTAAACGCTGCGCGTTTCCACGCCGCCCAGTTCTGCGGGAGGTCGAAACCCCGAACCAAACTCGTCATTTTTGCCCGAGCCGAGCATGATCATGCCTTTGCCCAGCGTCAGTTCGGCGTGGGCGATCGTGCCATTCTCACCTTCATAAACGGCATGCCGTTCAAATCCAAAGACCTTGCACAGCCACTCGATCGCAGCGGGTGCATTCTGGTAACGGTGACCAGGGACGATAGTACCGTCTGATTTGCACATAGGGGAACCCTCAATGCCAACAATAGCGCGAGCCATACTATGAGACAATGATTTAACCTTTTCGATATGCCTCTGCCATCCGGCGATTCTCTGCTTGTGAAGATTATGAGCGATTCATTCGCCGACGCGGCCGCGCGCGCGGGTCAACACCTCGTCTGCCGAGAGGGTTGCTCCCAGTGCTGCCATGGCGCCTTCGCGCTCGGTCCCTTGGATGCCCTTCGCTTGCAGGCCGGTATGGAAACTCTGCGAGCCTCCGACCCCAATCTTGCAAGAGAGGTCGAGCATCGCGCATCCATGTGGACCGTCGAGCATGAGGCGGCCTTTCCGGGCGACTTTCAAACCGGCATCCTCGGCGACACGCCCGAGGAGCGCGAGCGCTTCGAAAGCTTCGCCAATGAAGCCCCCTGCCCTGCGCTCGACACCGAGACCGGCCGCTGCGATGTCTACAAATGGAGACCGATGACCTGCCGGCTCTTCGGTCCGCCGGTGCGCATGGGCGAAGGGCAGGAGCTGGCCCACTGCGAGCTATGCTTCAAAGGCGCCAGCGAAGCCGAGGTGGCTGCCTGCGAGATGGAAGTTCCCTTCGAGCTTGAGTCAGAGATACTCGCCGAGATCCCCTCAAAAGGCGAGACAGTCGTGGCCTTCGCGCTGCTCAAGTGAGTCCATTCCTTCGCCGCAACGATCCGCTGAGCCCGGTTCTTTGAACTCCGTAGCTTCGGGGGTCTTGCTCTAAACTAAGTCTTGGACCCCCAGATGCCAACACGCCCCTGCTGGGTTGAGATCGACGCCCGCGCCCTTGAAGACAACTTCCGCTTTTTGTCCGCGATTGCCGCGCCGCATGCTGAACTGCTCGCGATCGTCAAAGCCGACGCCTATGGTCACTCGCTCAACATCTGCGCGCCCGCCGTCGTTCGCGCCGGAGCCCGTTGGCTCGGTGTCACAAGCGTCGATGAGGGCCTCGCGGCCCGCGCGCTCTGCCCCGACGCCAGGATATTAGTCATTTGCGGGCCATTCCCGGGCCAGGCAGAGGCTCTCGTGCGCAACTCGCTCACCGCCGTAGCGTGGGAGCACTGGCAGCTCGCCGAATTGGAGCGCGCCGCCTGCGCGGCCTCCGCGGCTCCCGGCTCCATCCCCGTTCATATAGAGATCGATACCGGCATGAGCCGTCAGGGACTGCTCCCCCACCAGCTCGCCCCGGCGCTCGCCCACTTTGCTCCGGGCTCACCGCTGCGTCTTGAGGGAGTAATGACCCATCTCTTCGCCGCGGATGAGGCCAACGGGCGGATTACAGAAGAGCAGCTCAACCGTCTCGACTCCGTATTGAGCGAGATCGGCGCCGCCGGAGAGTTGCCTGATTGGCTCAACGTAGGCAACTCCGCCGCGCTCCTCGCTGGACAAGCGCCCATGATCGCCGCCCTCGCCGATCGCCACGGAATGAAGGCTCTGCTCCGTCCTGGCCTCGCTCTCTACGGTCTGGTTCCGCAGTTCGATCCCCAGTTTGAATCTTCTGAGCCCAGCTCACTCGCCGCCGCCCGTGCCCGCTTGCAACCTGTCCTCGAATGGAAGACCCGCGTCATTGGCGTGCGTGAGATTCCCGCAGGCTCGGTCGTCGGCTATAACGGAACCTTCGTAGCCACCGAGCCGATGCGGCTCGCGCTTCTCGCCGTTGGATACGCCGATGGCCTCGATCGCCGCCTCGGCAATCGATTCAGCCTGCTGCTTCACGGAATGCGCGCTCCGCTTGTAGGCCGCGTCAGCATGGATCAGACGGTCATCGACGTCACTGAGATCCCGGGCGTCGCGCCGGGCGACGAAGTCGTGATTCTGGGGGCTCAAAAAGGAAGTGACGGCGCCGAAACCATCACCGCATTCGACCACGCCGAAGCGACCGCGACGATCCCCTGGGAGGTCTTCACCCGTATCGGTGCGCGTGTGCCTCGAATCGGTGTCTGAAAACTCTGCGAGATTTTCTCAGAGCCTTACGGCAGAAGCTGGATCTCTCCGCGTTTTGGCAATCATCGCGACTGGCGGTCCGCCGTCTGAGGATTATGCTGGCTGTGGGCAAAGAAGGGGAATCGAAGAGATGCCTATCCCGCCAACGAACTCCAGCGCTTCGGCTCTAGACCTCCGCAACACTGCGCGCGCACGCTCGAAGCCGAATCTCGGCGTGAGATTTGCTGTCGCCATTCTGTTCTCAGCTATCGCAGTCGCCGCGATTCTCTTTCTTCCGGCAGGCACTCTGCATTTCTGGCAGGCATGGGCTTATTTCGCAGTATTCATCCTTCCGATCATGATCACATATTTGTACTTCTTGAAAACCGACCCTCGGATGCTGGAGAGCAGGCTGAAGAGCGACGAGCAGGTCAGTGAGCAGCGGCTACTGATGCGGAGTGCACGGCTTATCGCCGTCTCCATTCTGCTCCTTCCCGGTTTCGACTATCGCTTTGACTGGTCGCGCAGCCGTCTCGGCCCGCAGCCGCTCTGGCTAACATGGCTCTCAATGTTGATGGTCTTGGCAGGGCTCTGCGCAGCGCTCTGGGTGATGAACGTCAACCGCTTTGCCGGGGCGACCATCGGAGTGGAGGCTGACCAGAAGGTGATTACAAGCGGGCCATATCGCATCGTTCGCCATCCCATGTACGCCGCAGGCGCGGTGCTGTGGCTCTTCACGCCTCTGGCGCTCAGTTCCTGGATTTCTCTGCCGGCCTTCGCTTTGATTGTTCCTTTCTGCGTCCTCCGCATTCTCAGCGAAGAAAAGGTGCTGCGCGAGCAGCTTCCCGGCTACATCGACTATTGCCAGCGCATTCGCTACCGTCTCATTCCTCTGCTCTGGTGAACCCTGAATGGAGCTCCCTCCACGGTTCCCCTCAACACACAACCGGCGCGTGAGGACGAATCCTCAGGCGCCGGTTTGCGACTCGTACTTGATTGCTACTGTGTCACCGGCTGATCAGGCAGCGATTTCGACGGCTTCAGATGCGGCGCATTCGGAGCCCCCGGAGCCTTTGCGGCCTTCGACTCGTTGGTCGCGGGCGGCTGAGGAGGCGCAGGCGCGAATGCCGATCCCTTCTTGATGTGCACATCGCCATTCTCCGCGCTCAGCACAATCTTCGGTCCACCCGATCCGATCTGGAAAGTCGTCGACTTGTCCTGACCCTCGCTCGAGGGAAAGGTGTAGTCAGAGAGAATATCGCCATTGTGCGTCCGCACGCTCACCGTGGCGGAGACATTGGGCGGCAGTGTCAGCTCGACGTCTCCCTTGCCGTTCTTCGCATTCACCGCATAGGAGCCCGCCGGTTCAACCGAGATACTCCCGTCACGATCCTCGACGCTGCTGTCGCCGTAGATCTGGCTCAGGTCCACGTCTTTGGAGTGCGTCGTCACCCGCACCTGCCCCTTGGCCTCGTTGATGTGCAGGTCGTCGGAGTCCAGCGTCAGATCGCCCGGCAGCTCCGCAACTTGCAGATCGGTCACCGAGGTGTGCATACGAATCGCCCCAGCGATGTTCTCCAGATGCACATCGCCCAGAATCTCGCCGCTTTGCGTGATCTTGCCTTTCACGTCAGAGAGCGTGATGTCATTCAGATCGCCGTCGGCCGTCACATCGCCTTGAATATCGTGGACAGAAAAATCGTGCTTGCCCTCTGAGAAGTGCGCCTCAATCGCCCCGGCAATCGAGCTGAGGTGAACGTCGCCGTGCGCTTTCACGTTGATGCCCGTGCCCAGCCCCGCCGCGGTCACGTCGCCTTTGCCCGCATTCACCATCACCTTTGCGCTCTTGGGAACGGTCACAGTGACGTTCAGCCGCCCCCTCGAATTCCCCTCGGCCTTCACCAGCACTGAGCTACCATTGACGCTCAGATGCGGCGCTTCGGAATCGAAGATCCTCTTCGCCTCTGAGTCTGAGTTGGTGTATGCCACCTCCTGAGCCTGCACCTCAACGGTGGACCCATCATTCGCCATCACGTTCACATCGCCGCGAGGATTGTCGATCTCGATCGCAGAATTGGCGGGAATCGCCGCGCTCAGCAGCTTCTGTTCGCTATCGTGCTCCGGCATTCCAAAGCTGTTGAAGAAATCGCCGTCGTTGCCGTCCCAATGGTAAAACCATGGCTGCATGTGGTTCCATCCGGCCGCGCAAAAGCCCAGCACCGCCAGCGCAATGACGATCCCAACAAAGCTTCCGCCGCGCCGTACTGGAACATCCCGGCGCATGTCCAGCATCCACTCGCCCAGCAGCGCCACACCCGCGCCGATCAGCAGCAGCGGCCACCAGCGCCCATACCAGGCCCAGAACTCGCTGCCCGCGATGTGGCCGGTAACCACCATCAAGGCCACCACGCCCACGCCAATCAGAATGACCGGGCCAACGACCGAGGGAACCCGCGGGCCATACGCGCCCACGTAGCTAGCCTTCATCGCATGGTGCTGGGCCTTCCATGCATCGCGCTGCGCGCGCCATGCGGCCTTCTGCTGTTCACGGTAGACCCGGTACTGCGTCTTGGGATCGTAAGGTGGAAATCCGCCGCCCGGTGGCATATTCGGAGGTACGCTGCTCATAACTGTCCTCCTTTGTGCTCATCCCCGGAGTCCTGTGTGAAGCTCGTCATCTCCACATGCGGTGCAACCTCCAGACTTGAACCCGGATTCGAAGCTGTGCCCGCAGCTGGGCCTGTATATGGCTGGCCCGGATAGGGCGTCTGTGGGTATCCGCCCGTCGCCAGCGCTGCGCGCTCAGCGAGCAAAAGCACGCCCGCCAGGATCAGGAACAGGGGCCAACTCTCGCCCCAGCTAAGGATGTCAGCCTGGTTGAGCAGCGCGAGCACGCCAACCAGCAGAAGATAGGCAGGACCGCGTAAGCGGCGAACCATGATGTAGGAGTTCATTTGGGCCCTCCTTGCGAATCACCCACGCGGCGGACAATCAGCCATGCGCCCAGTGCGATCAGAAACAGCGGCCATGTGTACTCCAAAAGGTGGCCATGAAAGACATCCAGCTGTGCGAGCAGGAACAGCACCCCCAGGGCAATCAGCACAATCGCTCCAATCGGCTCTCTGCGCCGCCAATACGCCGGTATCGGAAGATTGGGGTCGGGAAATCCGGCCTGCGGCTGCGTAAACGGAGACTGATAAGCACCCGGAACCGGTCCCGCGTAAGGAACCTGACTGGCTCCCGCAGCCGGTCCGGCGGGAGCTGGACCCGTGCCTGGCTGCCCAGGGTTTCGCGGGCGCATGCCGAGGTTCAGCCAGTTGCTGATCTCATTCAACCCGAAGGGATCGGGAACCGGTTGGCCGTCCCGCAACGCCTTGGCGGTGTGGTAGGCCTCGAATGACTGGTAGAGGACCCACGCGCCGATGAAGAGGCCAAAGAGCCCGCTGACCCTGCTGGTGATCGAGATCAGCACCGCGAAGACGATCACATGGATAAATCCTTTGATGAACTGGCCGTTATACATCGCGCCCACGCCGGGAATCACTCCCAGCGAGCCGGCAACCCAGGGATTGGGTCCACTCGCCGGCGACGCCATGAAAGGCTGCTGATAGCTCTGCCACGCGACTGTGCATGGCTCACAGAGAAGCTGGCCTCCAGCCGTGTTGCGCACGCAGCCGGTGCACAGTGCCTTGCCGCAATTCTGGCAATAGGCAATTGCGGGCACCCCCATGTGATTTACGCAGTCCATACTGTGCCCCTTTCCCGTATTGCATCTGCGGAGCCGCCGGAATGCGCGCGCTCTTCCTGAGACCTCAGGGAAGCTTCTAAAAACTCAGAGTCGCTCAAATTCGGTCCAACCTCGGGCCCCACGGCCGGATCGCCCGAAGTCTGCGGTGGATCGATCCGTGAGCCGCCGTCTCGGTGCGCCGGAGCCTGTCTCGACTCGCCTGGCGCCGCGTCTTGCGGTTTCTGCCGGTTCTCCTCGCCTTCACCTTGTCCTCCGCTTCCGCTGTTGCGGCGCAGCTCCCGCATCCGGGTCTGCACCTCGTAGACCAGCCTCAGGTGGTCGTAGTAGCGGATGATCGGGGTCGAGGCCGTCATCAGCCTCCGCTCCATAAATGAGCGCACCGCGCTGGGCTTCAGGTCGGCGAGCCTCAAATCGAAGATGCGGACACCGGTCAGATTGAGCGTCATGGCGATCGAGAAGAAGGCCATCGCGGCGGTCATCAACAGCCGCGGCTCGGCAAAGCGCCGTACGTGGCCCATAAAGCCCGGCCGCTGCCAGGCGGGAATCATCGGCACCACGTTGCCGCTGCCGGTCACCAGCCCATAGCCAGCCACCTGCCCTGGTCCGGTCTGGGCCAGGATTTTGTCCAAAAGCCCGGCCGGAACTTCCGGCTCAGGGGAGAGGAACTCCAGCCATTCGCGGCCCCGCCGCGACTCTTCAAAGAGCGCCGTGCAGGCCGGGCAGACGGCCATATGAGAGCTGAAAATCGCCTCGTCTTCGGGCCGTAGCAGCCCGTCCAGCGCCTCCGCCAAAAGTGTCTCCCACTGCCCGCAGGCTGGAGAGTTCGGAATGAATGTGCGCCCTGCCATGGTTACATCACCTCCCGTCTATTACGTTCCAGCAGCCTCGCCAGTTCCGCGCGACCCCTGCTGATGCGGGACTTGACAGTACCTTCGGGTATCCCCAGTACCTGGGCGATCTCCTTGTAGTCCATATCCTGCAGATCGCGCAGGATCACCGCCTCGCGCAGCTCCACCGAGACCCGCGCCAGGGCATCCTGCACCATCTTTGCAAGTTCTTTCTTTGCCGCAGATTCGTGCGGCGAGACGCCGTTGGATACCAGCCGGTCCACCGGCTTCAGCTCCTCGGTCTCATTCCAGCCCGCATCCAGCGAACCGGTCACCCGCAGATTCTTGGTCCGCCTGAAGTTGTCCACCAGCAAGTTGCGGGTCATCGTCGTGATCCACACTTGCAGCGAGCCCCGGCCCAGGTCAAAGCTGGCCAGATTCGAGTAGACCTTCAAAAACACATCCTGTGTGAGGTCCTCGGCATCAGCCGGGTTGCCAGTGAACCGGTAGCAAAGTCCATAGACACGCCGATGGTGGGTGCGAACCAGCTCGGCCCATGCGCCGGAATCCCCGTCCATACAGCGGCGGACGATTTGAGTCCAGTCGATCTCCAGAGGGCAACCCTCCCCGCTCGCCTGGCGGGCAACCGGCACAGCGGTCTTGTCTGCCACTACGGGACCGGCTCCAGCCTCGAAGCCGTCACGAGTTCGCTGCGGTCTGGGAGTGAGGTCGTCCCGTCTCGGGGCATCCTGTTCGCGCCGCAACGGTTTGGCCGGCCACGCCAGCCCCATCCCCATCCCGTTCCAGCTTAATGTACCCACGCATTGCATATTGCGTTGTTACGAAGGAATTGTGTGGATAGTTCCGTTTTTGGCCGGCTCGTTCAGTCAGGCGACGAAAGATCCTGTCTGAGTGGCAGTGGGTCTGTTTGATGGGTTCCGGTTCACAGACTGCGGAAATTCCAGCTCTAGCCTTCGAAAAAAACAGGGGTGAGGCTTCAATCGTTCCGAAAGGCACCTTAAATCGAAGCGAATTATTCGCTGATGAAGGCCTATTCGGAGGCTGGAGAGCGATGACGCAAATCATTCAGGGCTTCGGGTACCAATCCGAATGTGGCGACCATTGATGGCAGGATGGGCACTTCGTGATATTCCATTGTTTCAGGCAACTAGGGCACACTCCTCCCGTATTGAATGTATTCCACAAGTGGCGGCAGTTGCATATCCAACGGTCCTCGCTCTGCGGGAGCCAGCCACATTTAGGGCATCGGATGCGTCCTTCGCCGCCATCGGAACTTCTCAGTTGGTCTTCGACACCAGCTGAAGGCAGATCCAGCGCCAGCGTTGAACGGAAATCTGAATCCATACGCAACTCCGGGATTTCAAGATGATCGCTCACCGTGACTCAAAGCCAATTTCCTAATACCGCTGCTGAAACTCCGGCTCGACGGGATTCTCAAACAGCGAGGCATCGCGTGTCACAATCGTCAGCCCCGAAGGCGTCACGAAGTACCGCCGCTTGTCCTCAGCCGGGTCATAGCCAATCACCGTTCCCTCGGGAATGTGCACATGGCGATCGATGATCGCCCGCCTGATGCGGCAATGGCGGCCGATGTTTACATGCGAAAAGATGATGCTCGCGTCCACGGTCGAGTAAGAGTTCACGCGCACATCCTGCGAGACGACACAATTCGCAACTGACGCGCCCGAGATGATCACTCCCGCCGTGATTACCGAGTTGACCGCCATGCCCGAGCGGCCTGGGTCGCCGAAGACGAACTTGGCCGGTGGATACTGGCGCGCCCTGGTGCGGATCGGCCAGTTCTTGTCATACAGGTTGAAGACCGGCGAGACCGAGCACAGGTCCATATTCGCGTCGTAGTAGGCATCCAGTGTGCCCACATCGCGCCAGTAGAGCGCTTGCTGCTTGTTCTCATCCACAAAACTGTAGGCCATCATCTTCTTTTTGCCCAGCAGAGCCGGCAGAATGTCATGGCCGAAATCGTGCCGTGAGTTGGCGTCCTCGGCATCGGCGATCAGCGCCTTGAGCAACACCTCTGTGTTGAAGATATAAACACCCATCGAGGCATCCACGGCATCGGGGTTGAAGGGAGACCGGAAGGTGGTCGACGGCACCTTCTCCTGAAATCCCAGCACCTCGCCGCCCTTTGCGACCTCAACGACGCCGAATTGCTTGACGTCTTCCGGCGGAATCGGCAACGTGGCCAGCGTAACCTCTGCCTTGGTTTCCTTGTGGTACTCCAACATACGGCTATAGTCCATTTTGTAAATATGGTCGCCGCTCAAGATGATCATATGCTTCGGCTGCTCGCTACCGATTGAGTAGATATTCTGGTAGACCGCATCGGCGGTTCCTCGGTACCAGTTCAAGCCGGTACGCTGCATCGGCGGCAACAACTCGAAGAACTCACCAAGCTCCTGGGCCACAATTCCAGTCCACCCTTCGCGGATGTGCCGGTTGAGCGAGAGCGCCTTGTATTGCGTCAGTATGAAAACCTTGCGCAGACCCGAGTTGATGCAATTCGACAGCGTCACGTCGATGATGCGATAGTGACCGCCAAATGGCACGGCCGGCTTGGCGCGGTCCCTGGTCAGAGGGAAGAGCCGTTCTCCTGCTCCACCCGCCAGCAGCACGCCAAGTGTGTCTCTCATATCCATTGGACCCCGCCTCCGCACCGCCTTCTGGCTGGTAACTCCTTAACCGGCGCAATGCATGCCGTCACCCGGTCCAGCCTAGCTCCTGCAAAACCTCCGCGCAGGTGTTCCCGAACGATGGAGAATAACACAAGCTGCGCAACTTAGTCGCTCATTTCACTGTATATAAAAGAACTGCTCTCAAGACAAGGGAGGAGCCGCGGCCAAACTGCGTCGTGAACCGCGATCTCCTCTTTCGGGAGGAACTACCGATCGAGTGTGCCGGTTGCCCGTCAAAAACCCGTTATCGTTTCTTCTTGAACTTGTACTCCACTCCAACTGAGATGCCGAAGTTCCAGTTGTCGTGCGGGCTTGAGACCGTGGGCGGAGGAGTGGAGAATCCGAAGCCGTAACGCGTGAAGAGCGCGTCGGGCGTCACGCGGAAGACCCAGTGCGCGGAGCGATTCAGGTCGATGTGGCCGCCGAAGACCATTGCCGGTGCAATCTGGTTGTTATAGAAGCCCACACCGGCAGGCGAGAGCGGATAATCGTGCGAATCGAAGTGCGCGCCGCCCGCCAGCACATGGACCATGATGTCGCCGTGCTTGTTGTGCGGCCCCAGCCACTCCGGCCCGCCGACAAACAAGTACTGACTCACGAAGGGGCCCCGTACATTGTCCTGCCCCACGTTGTCTCCTCCAATGCTACCTGCGCCGCTCGTGCCCAGGTAGGCGCGGCCCGAGCCCTCGACGGCCCAGCGCTTGCGGAACCAGTAAGAGCCGGTCAAATCCAGCCCGCCCAGGTTAGCCCCTTGCAGAGCATTCGGGCCCGCGTGGATGTGGCCGTAGGCCGCTCCCAGCGAAAGATCGTAGCGATTGTCATAGCGGACATTGGCCAGCGGATCGCTGGCGATATAGGTGCCGTTGCCCGCCGTCGGAGAGGCGGTACTCTGAGCCAGGGCGCTGGTTCCGCAACAAAAAGCAGCAATGGCGACGAAAGAAAAAGAGGATCGTACATGGATGCGCATCACCAATCAGCTTACAGGACGACGCCAATAGCGGACAATGCAGGACCGCTCGTCTCAGGGCTCGCAGCTCTCTCTCCAGCGGGTCCAGACCAGGTAGCGCGCCGTCTTCAACACCTCGAGCGACGCCACCGCACCGGCGGTCAGCGGCGGGTCGGGCTCGAGCGGCCGCGCCGCATGTGTGCGCCACTCCACCGGCAGGTTGCTGAAGATCATGCCGGCGCGGGGCAGATGGCTGGCATTCGAAACCACCTCGGCCGAACGCCATCCGTGCGCCTTCATGATTCGCACAGCATAGCAGGCATTCTGAATCGTGTCCCTCGCCTCAGGCTCCACAAAAATCGCCGAGTCCGGAATCCCCTCAGCCCGCGCGCTGCGGGCCATCACCTGCGCCTCCACAAACTGGTTGCGGACCGCTGCCCCGGTTAAAATCAGCCGCGGCGCTACACCCCGTTCATATTCATGCACGCCCTCGGTCACACGGGCCAACTGTTCCGGCGTCGGGTTGCCGTCGTCGTCTGCCGGGTAGCCAAGCACAATGATTGCGTCAAAGCGCGTCAGCGAGGTATTCGAGGCAGGCGTTACCAGCCGGGCAATGGCAGCCCACGCAATTAGGACAAAAACCATCGCGGCGGAGCCGACGATCGCGCGGCCCCGCCATCCAAGTGGTCTTCGCTCAAAGACTGTGCGCCGCCTCTTCAACGAGTGGGCTGGCATCTTGCGGGCAGGAAGCTTAGCGTTCAAGGAATCTCCCACCATTCACTCTAACGCCTGCGTCCCGGCCAGAAAAGCCGCAAAGCCGGCCAAGGCTCGGGTCAGCCCAGTTCCGCCGGTTCTCCCCACTCCGACAATACAAACTCACTCAGCGGCTTGCGCGTGCGGGGACTCGTCTCCATATCGAGCAGGTGCTGGTTGCCGAGCGCCGCTGGTTCGCCCTGATAGCCCAGCGCAATCACAGCGCCGATGACAAAGTCCGCAGGGATTGCAAACGCCTTGCGCGCCGCCTCCGTGTCAAAGCCAGCCATCTGGTGCGTGGTGAGTCCAAGCGCCGCGGCCTGTAGCGTCAGATAAGACGCGGCTGCGCCGAGGTCATAGAGAGCGACGCGGTTTTCAGCGCCGTTGTGAGTGAATTTGGTGGTCGCGACGCCCATAATCAACACCGGCGCCGCACCCGCCCACGTCTGATTGGGGCCGATTAAAGTAGAGAGAATCTTCTTGTAGGTCGATGAGTTACGTCTGCCTATGAAAAACCGCCAGGGCTGCTCATTATAGGAGGAGGCAGTCCACCGAGCCGCCTCAAAGACTCGCATGAGGTCCTTAGCGCTCACCTCGCGATCGGAAAACGAACGCGCACTCCAGCGGTGAAGCACAGTTGTCAACACCCCGTCGACCGCGGGAGCCTTCTTTAGTTCATGCACTTCAACAGCAGTTATCGACATCAACTCTCTCCTCGAAAGCAATCTTTTACCTGTCTTTGATTCGCCCGGCGGCGAGAAGGATTCCACTCCGAGGAGAGAAAGTTGTTTGAACGAATAAATCTGTCAGGGTGGCGCGAAGCGCGGCAACTCCACCGCAGGCAGTTACGCCATCGCTTCGCGACTCATCGGCTCAAAGCGCAATTGGTTCGACTTGCGATCCACATCGATCCGCACATGCTCGCCATGCAGCACTTCGCCATTCAAAATCTTGATCGCCAGTGGATCCTGAATCATGCGTTGCAGCGCCCGCTTCAGAGGACGCGCGCCATAGGCCGCATCCGATCCCGAGGCGAGAACCAGTTGCCGCGCCGGCTCCGTCAGCTCCAGCGAGATCTGGCGGTCTTCCAGCAGCTTGCTGACCTCGTTCAACCTGAGGTCCAGAATCTGGCTCATCTGCGCATGGCCAAGCGGGCGGAAGATCACGATGTCGTCGACGCGATTCAGAAACTCCGGCCGGAAGTGTTCTCTCAGCACACGCATCACAGACTCTCGCGCCTGATCGAAATCCTGCTCGGTCTTGAGCGTGTCGCCGACCAGCATCGCCGCGCCCAGATTCGACGTCATGATCAGCACTGTGTTTTTGAAGTCCACCGTGCGGCCCTTCGAGTCGGTCAGCCGCCCGTCGTCCATCACCTGCAACAGAATATTGAAGACATCCGGGTGCGCCTTCTCGATCTCATCGAAGAGAATCACCGCATACGGCCGACGGCGGATCGCTTCTGTGAGCTGTCCACCCTCGTCATAGCCCACGTACCCCGGAGGCGCGCCAATCAGCCTGGCCACAGCGTGCTTTTCCATGTACTCGCTCATATCGATGCGAATCATCGCCTGCTCGTCGTCGAAGAGAAACTCAGCCAGCGCGCGCGCAGTCTCTGTCTTGCCCACGCCCGTGGGTCCGAGAAAGATAAATAAACCTATCGGCCGCTTTGGATCGCTCAGTCCTGCCCGCGAACGCCGAATCGCATTTGCCACGACGGTCAGCGCCGCATCCTGGCCAACCACGCGCTCCTCAAGCCGCGTCTCCATCTGAACGAGCTTCTTCACCTCGCCCTCGAGCATTCGCGAGACAGGAATCCCCGTCCACTTGCTCACGATGCCGGCGATGTCTTCCTCGTCAACTTCTTCCTTCAACATCGGAGCCAGGCCGCCTCCGCCTTTTTGCGCCCCGTCCTGCACGGCGTTCAGCTTCTTCAGTTCAGCTTCAAGCCTAGGCAGTTCGCCATATTGAATCTGCGCTGCGCGCTCCAGCATACCCTTGCGGGTTTGCTCTTCCGCCTCAAAACGCAGCGCCTCGATCTTCTTCTTCAGATCGCTCACGCGGCTGATGGCCTCGCGTTCCTTGGTCCATCGCGCCCGCAGCGCGGTGATCTTCTCCTTCAGCGTGGCCAGTTCGCGCTCCACGGCATCCATACGCTCGCGGCTGTTGGCATCGGTCTCGCGCTTCAGCGCGGCCCGCTCGATCTCCAGCGACGTAGCCTCGCGCTCCAATTGATCGATCTCCGTCGGCACCGACCCAATCTGAATCGCCAGCGAAGCCGCAGCCTCGTCGACCAGATCAATCGCCTTGTCAGGCAAGAATCTGTCGCTGATATATCGATGCGAGAGCGTCGCCGCGGCCACAATCGCCGCATCCTTGATGCGCACGTTGTGATGCGCCTCATAGCGCTCTTTCAATCCGCGCAGAATCGCAATCGTGTCCTCTACATTTGGCTCGCCGACATAGACAATCTGAAAACGCCGCTCCAGCGCCGCGTCCTTCTCGATGTATTTGCGGTACTCATTCAACGTCGTCGCGCCAATCGCCCGCAGTTCGCCCCTGGCCAGCGCAGGCTTCAGCATATTGCTGGCGTCGATCGCTCCCTCGGCCGCGCCTGCGCCAACCAGCGTGTGCAGTTCGTCGATGAAGAGCACAATCTCGCCATTGGACTCTTCAATCTCCTTCAAGACAGCCTTGAGCCTGTCCTCGAACTCGCCTCGATACTTCGCGCCGGCCAACATCGAACCCAGATCGAGCGAGATCACCCGCTTGTCCTTGAGGCTCTCCGGCACATCGCCCGAGATGATCCGCCGCGCCAGCCCCTCGACGATGGCCGTCTTGCCCACCCCCGGCTCGCCGATCAGGACAGGGTTATTCTTCGTCCGCCGGCTCAGCACCTGGATCACGCGACGAATCTCTTCGTCGCGGCCAATCACCGGGTCTAACTTGCCCCGCCGCGCCAGCTCCGTCAGATCCTTGGCGTACTTTTCGAGAGCCTGGAATTTTCCCTCTGGATTCTGATCCGTCACGCGCTGCGTCCCGCGCACGGCGGTCAATGCCTTGAGAATCGCCTCATGCGTCGCGCCCAAAGCCACCAGCGCCGCGCTCGATACTTCACCCTTGGCGTGGGCCGCGCCCAACAAGAGATGCTCGGTAGAAACGTACTCATCCTTGAAGTTCGCGGCCTCGCGAAAGGCTTGGTCAAATACCTTCTGCAGCGCCTGGCTCAGCCCCGGCTGGTTGGCCGCACCCGCAACACGAGGCAGTTTCTCCTCGATCTGGTGCAAGTCATGCTCCAGCCGTTCGGTGGGAACGCCGATCTTTTCGAGCACCGCCGGGATCACGCCCTCACGGTCCTCGACTAGCGCCAGCAACAGATGCACGGGCAGCACTTCGGGGTTACCAAGTTCGGTAGCCCGCTCCTGCGCCTGCGCCATCGCCTGCTGCGACTTTACTGTGAGCTTCTCCCAACGAATCGCCATAAGTTCAACTCCTAGCTGCTAGCCTCTAGCTACTAGCCAGTTTCTGCCCGTCACTAGAGTCCAGGCCCATTTCCAAAATTGACGAGACCTAATTTACCTAAATCCCAGCCTCGACATTGCCAGGGCCTTCCGCACCACAAGAGCGCCCCACCACCTAGATGATGCTACTTGTGTCCAAGGTTCACGAGTGGCACCGCCGAGCCACCGCCGATCAGCATGGTACAGTTTCCTGACGCGCATACCTTCTCTTGCATCTTGATCTGCTCGAGCTGAATGAACTGCTCCGGCGAAAGCTGCATCTCTTGCCGGTATGCGTTATCAGCCGCGGCACGGCTGGCTTCAGCAGCCTTGCGCTGGTCTTCGGCAAGTTTCCTCTGTTGCTCGGTGATCGCCCGCTGCTCTTGTGCGGCAGTCTCGACGCGCTGATTCTTAATAGCGTCCGGCGGATTCACTCGGCCTACGTTAATTGCAGAGCAGACAAGAGGAACGCCAGTTTGCTGAATGATTTTAACGGTAGCGGCGACCACCTCTTGCCCAACTGCATCCGCCGCCGATTGGTCGATAGCCATCTCCTGCATATCACGTTTCTTCACCGAGTCGCGTACCGCCGTCCTGATCGGTTGATCCAGGTTGCGGTTCCAGAAGCCCCAGCCAGTCGTCGAGTCGTGATCGGCCCCGAACTGCTTAACGAGTTTCACCGAGTCGGTAATCTGGCAAGTCGCAACCACATGGAACGACACGGGAACACCGCTCCTGGTCATCATGTCGTCGAATTCCATATCGAATCGCTGTGGGAGCATGTTCACATCAATCGCATCGGAGGTCAGTGCTCCGTAGGAGCGTCCGGTTGTCACCGGCTCCGGATCCACCCCGCCATGCCCAAAGAACACTGGCTTCTCGATCCATACCGCCTGGTGTCCAGCGTCAGGAGAGGCAACCGAGCATCCTGTCATCGCTCCACAGATAGCAAAAAGCCCCACAGTTACAAACGCGACTTGCTTCATACATCTTTCCTTTCGCAACAACTCCGTTGCCGGTCTTTCCAGTTCCGTCTTCATCTCAACGGCGCTGACTAAGAAGTTGAATCTCAACAAATGGCCGGGAGAGCAGCCACTCACGCCGCCTCCCGGCTCTCTCAAGCTCTATTCGTCCAAAAATCGAGAAAAGAACTAACGGCTGGACGCTAGCAATTTGAAGCTGCTTTTACGCCGCCACGTTAATCGGAATCTGCTTCGGCTGGGCCTCGGCCTTCTTCTTCAGCTCCAGCTTGAGCACACCCGCATTGTAGCTGGCCGCCACGTTTTCCGTGTCAACGGTCGAGGGCAACGTGAAGGCGCGATAGAAGCTGCCGTAGCGCCGCTCAATGCGATGGAAGTTCTGTTCCTTCTCCTCGGCCTCGAACTTGCGCTCGCCCTTGACTGTCAGCGTGTGGTTCTCCACGCGCACATCCAGGTCCTTCTGTTCCACGCCCGGCACTTCGAGCTTCAACACGACCTTCTGCGCGTCCTCGTAAATATCGACTGCCGGCACAAAGCTGGCGGCCGCCACCGGATCATTCTCTCCATTCATGTCGCGAAAGAGCGAGTTGACACGGTTCTGCAATGCTACGACTTCCCGGAATGGATCCCAACGAGTAATTGTCATCTGAATCTCCCTCCTGATCTCCTCAGAAATCTTCGGGCCCGGACCTAAGTCCAAGCCGCTCAATTAATCTGATAAAACTATATCATAAGTGATTCATGAAATGTGAGCGTTTAATGCTAATATTTTTTTGATTCCTTGTATCTAATTGATTTTAAAACTAAATCTTGCGCAAACTGAGACGCTGTGATGTCCGTGGTCGCTTTGCCGATAAGGCAAGAGTGTCTTGCGGGCCAAGGAGGACGGGACTGTGCGGCAAAGGCTCAACGTAGTAATGCTGACTTGGAGCGCGATTCTGGCGGTCGGCTTTGCGGCAAGTGCGGTGGGACAGGCACCCCCTGGAACCACCACTTGGACCGATCCGAATACCGGGCAGACCTTCCTGATTCCAGCCGGGCAGGAGCCAGCCGGCAACGCCTCGCATACAGTCCAGATGCCTCGTGCCGGAGGCAGGCAGCTGGCAGCTTCGACGCTCAGCTACCAGAGCTGGCACGATCCGGCGGAGGGCGCCTTCTCTGCGAACCTGCCGCGTGGCTGGAACGTCAGCGGCGGCACGCAGCGCACCACGCGCATGGAGCCACATTACGTGATTCGCGCCCAGTCGCCCAGCGGCGGCGTGCAGCTCTTCATGGACGACCCGCGCATCGCGATGCGCGAGATCCCCAACCGGATGACGATGCAGATGGGCTGGCGCGAAGGCTCTCTCATCCCTGCTGCCGCGGGTGTGAGGCTGCTGCTGGAGCGCTACCAGCAGGCTCCTGACGCGGCCGCCGGCTATATCCGCAAAGCGGTTTGTCCCCAGGCCAGCGACTTTGAGGGCGGCATCATCCCCGGGCAAACTGCCGAGCTGAATCGGCAGTTTGCTCCCATTGCCGCGGCCGAAGGAAAAGAGATTCGCGTCGATGCCGGCGAACTGGCCTTCCGTTGCGGCGCGCAAAACGGCTACGTATATGCAATAACCTTGCAGGCCACGCAGCCGGGCGGAATGGTCTCGATCTGGGCCATCTACCGCATCGCCGGCTTCCTGACCACCCCGCAGGAGAGCGCTCAGGCAGCCGACGCCATGCACACCATGCTGGAGTCCTTTCAGATGAACCAGCAGTGGCTGGAAAGCTTCGCCCGCGAGTGCAATGACATTGCCGGCAATGTCATTCGCGAATCCAACGCCATCACGCAGTCGACCATCCAGCGCGCGAAAGAGATGGATCGGCAATCGGAGCAGCAAATGGCGGCCTGGAAACGCAACTCCGGCGCGCAGTTCAACGCCTTCCAGCGCAACGAGCGCGAGAGGATGGCCACGCCTGGCGGCGACGGCAACGGCCACGACTACAACTCCACATTGAACTGGAAGAGCGTCTGTAATTCAGTTGGCGATTGCCAGACCGTCGACGCCAACGTCACCAACTGGTGGTTTGACTGCTCGGGTAAAGCGCATCCAGGCTCTGAGACCGGCGATCCGCCGCCATCGAGCCAAAGCGCCTGCTGGAAGAAAGGCAATTGAGCAACCCTCTTCAATAGCTCCACATTTTTGCCGAAGCACCGGAACGCAACTGCTCGAAGAAATGGCCTGCCTTCGACGCACTCGCTAAACTGGTACCAGATGCCTCACCTCTCCACCCTCTCCATCCCCATCGACTGGCACTGGATCTGGCTGATTGTCGCCTCGTTTCTCGCCGGAGTCCTCAACGCCGTAGCCGGGGGCGGCTCATTTCTCTCCTTTCCCGCGATGCTGGGGATGAGGGTTCTGCCGGTTCAGGCCAACGCCACGAATACCGTGGCGCTCTGGCCCGGCCAGCTCACCTCGGTAGCAGCCTATCGCGACGACATTCAGAAGAACACACGACTCGCTCTGCTGGCGAGCTTAGCCGGCCTGCTCGGCGGCACGGCCGGAGCGCTGGTTCTGCTCAACACGCCGCAGAGGACCTTTCTTCATCTCGTTCCCTGGCTGCTGCTCGTCTCCGCCTCTATCTTTGCCGTCAGCGGCCCAGTCTCCCGCTGGCTTGAATCCCGCAAAACAGCGATTGCAGCCCGTTCCCGCTCCACACGCCGTTTCCCTGTGTTTCTGGCGACAGCGGCCGTCTGCTTTTACATCGGCTACTTCGGCGCCGGCGCGGGATTTCTGCTCATCACCCTCTTCTCGCTTTTCGGCCACCAGGACCTGCATGAGATCAACGCTCTCAAGGTCTCGGCAACCACTCCCGCCAACGGCATCGCCTGCATCATCTTCGCCATCGGCGGTCAGGTCGTCTGGCGCTACTGCCTGCTCTCGATGGTCGTCTGCGCCATCGGCGGCTATACCTCCGCTCGCCTCGCCCGCCGCGTTCCGCAGGCCGTCCTCCGCTGGCTTGTCGTCGCCATCGGCCTCTCGATGGCCGCCTGGTTCTTCTGGAGTAATCCATAATGATCGCCGTGATCGCACCCTTCTCGCACTTGCCCTCCGACCTGATTGGCTCGACGGCTGCCGTGTGCACGACCATCTCGTTTCTTCCGCAGTTGATTCGCGTCTGGCAGCGCAAGAGCGCAAGCGACATCTCGCTGACCATGTTCTTGCTCTTCAGCTTTGGAGTCGCCTGCTGGCTGGTCTACGGCATCGGCATCGGTTCGCTGCCCATCATTGCCGCCAACACGGTCACGCTGATCCTCGCTCTGGCCATCCTCACGCTCAAACTCTGCTATGACAGAAAGCCGGTGATCGAAGACGAAGCCCGCGCAACCGACAACTGACCCTTGATCTCTGATCTCTGTAAACTGTACTCATGAGCCACGAAGGCATCCGAATCGTCGCAAAGGAGCACAACGAGCACGAGAGAGAGGAGCCCCTGCCGCTCTCCCGCATCGCGGTCAAGCCCGAGAAGGTCCGCGTTCTCATCACCGAGGGCAAGGGAATGGAGATCGACTGGGTCGACGGCCATCGCAGCTCCTGGAGCTTCGCCTGGCTGCGCGAAGCCTGCCCCTGCGCCACCTGCGTCGAAGAACGCAAGGCCGAAGGCCGCAAAGCTGGCCAGCCCAAACCGAAGCCAGCCAACCTCCTGCCCATGTACACACCGCCGCCTAAGCCAGCCAGCGCCCACTCGGTCGGCCACTACGCCATCCAATTCAACTGGCAGGATGGTCACTCGGGCGGCATCTACTCCTGGGAGTATCTGCGCCGCGCCTGCCAGTGCCCCGAGTGCGCCTTTGCCTCTGAAGAAACCGGCGGCGCACCCAACTGAGTCAAAGTACTGTGCATCATCTGTGAAAGCAGCGATTCGCCTCTTTAAGAAGATTTATCCATGACTGAGAACACGACCATTGCCATCGCGATGTCCGGAGGGGTCGACTCCTCGACGGTGGCGGCGATGCTCGCCCGCAGCGGCGAGGTGGTCGTTGGCCTTACACTGCAGCTTTGGGATCAGACACGGCTGGCGGGCAAGCATGGAATTCCCGATGCGCCGAAGGCCGGCCGCTGCTGCTCTCTCGACGATGTGTATGATGCGCGGCGCGTGGCTGAGCACCTGGGCATTCCCTACTACGTTGTCAACCAGCAAGAGCGATTCGAAGCCGATGTGGTGCGGCCCTTTGTCGCCGAGTACCTTGCTGGACGTACGCCGATTCCCTGTTCGCTCTGCAACAATCACCTGAAGTTTGACCAGCTTCTGAAGACCGCCAAGAGCATCGGCGCGGGGCGCATCGCGACTGGCCACTATGCGGTGAACGAATACGACGACGCTCGCGGCCGATGGATCTTGAAGCGGCCAGCCGATCTTGCTAAGGATCAAACGTACTTTCTCTTTGGCCTGACCCAGGAGCAGTTGGCGCACACACTTTTTCCGCTGGGCCGGATGACCAAGCCGGAGGTGCGTGAGGTGGCGCGCCAGCGCGGTCTGGCTCTGGCTGAGAAGCCCGACTCGCAGGAGATCTGCTTCATCCCCGGCGGGGACTACAAGCAGTTCTTGACGGCGTATCTCGAGGAGCAGGGCGAGCGACCGCCCGAGACGGGCGGGGAACTGGTCGCCTCTGACGGCGAGGTGCTGGGCCGGCACGAGGGCATCTTCAACTTTACGGTCGGGCAGCGCAAGGGCCTCGGCGTCAGTTCGCCTTCGCCGCTCTATGTGCTGCAAATCGACCCGGTGAGCCATCGGGTGACCGTGGGTGCCGACGAGGAGTTGGCCACACGCACGCTTCGCGCAAACCGCTTGAACTGGATATCGATCCCCGACCTCGCCGCTCCAATGCGCGTGCGAATCAAGATTCGCCACCGGCACGAGCCCGCCTGGGCTGTGCTGGGGCCGGCCGGCGTGGACCAGGTGGTCGCCACCTTCGACGAGCCACAGCGCGCCGTCACACCTGGTCAATCTGCGGTCTTCTACGACGGCGACGAGGTCGTCGGCGGCGGCTGGATTGTTTGAGGCCAAACCCCTTCAGTCAGACAACGTATGAACGCCGCGCTGAAGTAAACAGTTTCTCCATCCTCGTTCTTCCGCCCGACAGAGTCCAGTAGACGCAGACAGGCCCTGCCGCGTTACACTGGTCCGGCAACGAAATATGGAGTGGAATCGATGGTCTGGAAAACGTTTGCTCGCGTCACAGCTTCTGCTGCTCTCGTCGTCCTTGCCGGCGAAGTCCTCACTGCTCAGGCGCCACCTGCCATACTCACCATCCAAGCCGATCATGCGGTCTCAAAGGTCAGCCCAACGCTCTACGGTCTGATGACCGAGGAGATCAATTTCTCCTACGACGGCGGCCTCTATGCAGAGATGGTTCGCAATCGTACCTTCAGAACCGACTGGAGAGGGATCCAAGACTGGTTCGTGGTTGAGGACGGCAATGCACAGGCGAGCATTAGCCGCGATGAACAGACCGGTCCCAGCCAGGCGCTGAAAACCAGCCTGAAACTCGAGGTGAAGCAAGCCGACCGGGAAGACCAGGCCGGGGTACTGAACGATGGCTACTGGGGCATGGCGGTGCGGCCCAACACAACCTACAAGGGCTCAATCTATGCCAAGACAGCGTCGGACGATCTGGGCGCGGTCACGATAAGCCTGGTGAACAACGTGAGCGGAAAAGCAGTAGCAGCCACTGCTGTCTCGGGAGTCACCAGAGCGTGGAAGCAGTATGAGTTCACGCTGAAGACCGGCGAGATTGAAGCCTCAGACGCCAACCATCTGGCCATCACCGTGGGACATGCCGGAACTCTCTGGCTTGATCTTGTATCGCTGTTTCCGCCTACCTATCACGATCGCGTCAACGGCAACCGCATTGATCTGATGGAAAAGCTGGCGGCGATGCATCCCGCCTTCCTGCGCTTCCCAGGCGGCAACTACCTTGAGGGCGAACACATCTCGGAGCGCTACGACTGGAAGAGGACAATCGGCCCGCTGGTGGACCGGCCGACCCATCCCAGCCCGTGGAGCTATCACTCCTCGGATGGTCTTGGACTGCTTGAATTCCTGGAGTGGTGCGAGGACCTGAAGATGCAGCCGGTTCTAGCGGTCTATGCCGGATACTCGCTACACCAGGAGCACGTGAATCCCGGTCCGGACCTCGATCCCTATGTGCAGGACGCGCTGGACGAGATCGAATACACGACCGGCGGCGCCGATACGAAATGGGGCGCGGTCCGCGTCGCTGACGGCCATCCGACCCCCTTCAAATTGACTTATGTTGAGATCGGAAATGAAGATTGGTTTGATAAATCGGGAAGCTACGATGGCCGCTATGCGCAGTTCTACAAAGCGATCAAGGCGAAGTATCCCGATCTGCAACTGATCGCAACCGCGCCGGTGACGAGCGTCAGCCCGGACGTGATCGACGACCACTTCTATGTGCGTGCCACGAAGTTTTTTGAGGATGCGACGCATTATGACAAGACGGATCGCAGTGGACCCAAGATCTTCGTTGGCGAGTGGGCCACTCTCGAGGGCTCGCCAACGCCGAACTTCGGCGCTGCGCTGAGCGATGCCGCATGGATGACCGGCCTTGAGCGCAATAGCGACATCGTGGTGATGGCGGCCTACGCTCCGCTGCTGGTCAATGTGAATCCGGGCGGAATGCAATGGGCGCCGGACCTGATCGGATACAACGCCCTCAGCAGTTACGGTTCGCCGGGGTACTATGCGCAGGTGATGTTTGCAACGCATCTGGGCGATGTCACGCTTGGTTCCAAGCTCGAAGGCGCCGGGCCGAAGCTCTTCTATTCGATTACGCGGGAGTCGTCAAAGAAACGACTCTACCTGAAGCTGGTTAACGGGTCTTCAGCGCCTGAGCCGCTGGAAATCGAGTTCGCCGGCGCAAAACTGGCTGCAACCGGCATGCTGATCAGCCTAAGCGCGCACGGCACCCAGGCGACGAACACCATCGATCAACCGAAGGCGATCGTTCCGGTGGAGGCCACTCTCGAGGGCGTGAGCAATCATCTGAAACACACGCTGCCCGCGTACTCGATTCAGGTGATTCAGGTCGACGAAGAGTAAAGCGACCGACCGTTCGGACCGAAGAGGGCAGGAGACCCTGGATTCCTGCCCCTTTAGGTCGAGATGCCCTTTTGCGCTTCACACCACTCTTAACCCCGAAGCGGCATCCAAACCCTCCGGAGGCACTTATCTTCAGGCTCCGTCCCACCCGCGAGACGCTGGAATCGCTCCGCGCCACCTTCCAGAAGCTGGAGCAAGAGGAGACTGATGATTCAGCTCAGACTGCGGAGCCGGTCGGCGAACTGAAACGCGCGCTTCTCAACTGCATCGCGGACCTCGAGTTATCCCAGATCCTCGATGCTTCCGTGGGCGCGGCTTACGATGCCCGCAACCCAGCCGATTTGCCTCCTCTGGCATCGACAATCGAAGAAGAGAATCTTGACGCATTCACCGAAAACACCAGGCTCGACAAGCTTGACTAGGGTCTGCCAGTCGTCAGTGGGCTGCGGTCATCCCCAGGTAAAGTCGATTGGTTTTTCCACGTCGGGGTGAAGGCTGCGGTGGACGGGGCAGGTGTGGGCGGCTCGTTCGAGCTTCTGCTGGTTCTCAGGGCTGACCCGATGCGGGACGCGAATCTTGACGGAGAGGCGCTGAATCATCCGTGGGGCCGTGCTTGTCATCTCTTTTTCGACGGTGGCCGTAGTACCGGCGAGGTCGATGCTCAGAGTGCGCGCCTGGATTCCCAATATGGTCAGAATGCAGCTGCCCAGCGCGGTGGCCACCAGATCGGTGGGTGAAAAGCTCTCTCCGCGCCCCTGATTGTCTTTGGGCGCGTCGGTCGAGAGGACAGTGCCGGAGGGGCCATGGACTGCCTTGCAGTGCAGGTCGCCCTCATATTCAAGCTGAATCGATACCATTGAATTTTTCCTCTCGACCAGTGTAGCGGAGGGGGACTGGCCGTCCAGGCGGACGCGCTTCGCGCCTGGAGGTCGTTGTTTTCCACCTCTGGCTGCAAAAAAGCAGAGATGCGGCTAACCTGTGGCTTCGGCTAGGCGGGTTGCTCGCCATAGGGCGCCTTCTAACGAGACCACTGCTTTTGGGCCTACTTGCATCTCGGGGGCGGCGGCTCGGAGGCCGGCGAAGAAAGCTTCGCGGACCTGGGCCATCTGTTCGATGACGCCGCCGGTCCAGGCTACCGGGAGTTCACCGACGACGTTGTGCTTGCGGCGAAGTTTGGAGCGGACTAGCAGAACGAAGTTGACGAGATCTGCCGCAGCCTCTTGAAGGACTTCGCGGGCGACTGGGTCGCTGGCCTCGGCCAGCTCGTTGATGGCTGGGGCGAGGGCGGCGAAGTCTGGGCCGGGGGTGCCGTCGCCTAGGTTGACGAGATCTTCGAGGCTGGGCGTGCCCCAGATTTCGCCGACTTTTGTGAGGATCGGCGGGAGCTGGGATTGGTCGAGCATCTGGTCGTAGGCGTGGAGGGCGCGGCGGATCGAGTGCAGGCCGATCCAGTAGCCGGAGCCGCGGTCGCCGAGACGGGAGCTCCAGCCGCCGGCGGACTCGCGGCTGCCATCTGGCGCGCGGCCGATGGTGTTGGTTCCGGTGCCGGCGATCTGCAAGATGCCGGGGCCTCCGCGAAAGGCTGCGTCGAGGGCGATGACTTCGTCGCCGACGACCTCACAACGTTCAACAGAAAAATCGTACAGGACGGCGGTGATCCACTCGGAGGTGCCGGGCATGGAGGCGGAGGCCACTCCGACGGAGGCGGCGCGGAGGCTGGTGATGCCGGCCTGGGCGTAGACCTCTTTGAGCAGGGCTCGGAGGTTGGCTTCGGCGGCCTCGGCGCCGACGCGGAGACGCTTGATGGAGCCGTTTTCTCCGTGGGCGATGAGCTGGCCGGCGGCGAAGATGGAGGCGCGGGTGCGGGTGCCTCCGCCGTCGATGCCTAGGACTGCGTTCTGTGATTGCATGGCACGACCAGCTTATCGCAGGGGTGAGGCTGCGGATTGGCCCAAAGTGCAAGAAAAGGCTCAAAATGGGCTGTGAAGCCTCTTCCACCGGATTCGCGGCCTACTTTTTCATCGCGAGTTGATGGGGGGGAGATTATCTTGAAAAGACCGCTCCCGAAAGAAAGGGAGAGCCCGGCTTTTGGGAGAAGAGGGATTTAAATGACTACAAATGTAACCGTCACACTGCCCGGAGGAGAGCCGAGCAAGCCTGGATTGAGCCGGGCTGGATCGAGCAAGGACCAGAGAACGGAGATGAGCGTCGGTGCGCTGGTTCAGTCGTTTCTCGACAACCTGATCTTTGTGCAGGGCCGGTCGACGGAGCGGGCCACGGTGAATGACCTTTACATGGCGCTGGCGCATACGGTTCGCGACCGGCTGGTGGAGCGGTGGATTCAGACGGTGAAGAACTATCAGGCGCAGGATGTGCGGATCGTCTGCTATCTCTCGGCGGAGTTCCTGACCGGGCCGCATCTGGGGAACAACCTGATCAATCTTGGCATCTACGATGAGGCCGAGCAGGCGATGCGGCAACTGGATATTGACCTGAAGGTGCTCATTGAACAGGAGGAAGAGCCGGGCCTTGGCAACGGCGGATTGGGCAGGCTGGCCTCGTGCTTCATGGATTCGATGGCAACGCTGGATATTCCGGCGATTGGGTACGGCATTCGCTATGAGTACGGGATCTTCAATCAGCAGATTCGCGACGGCTGGCAGGTGGAGTCGACGGACAAGTGGCTGCGGCTGGGGAATCCCTGGGCGCTGGAGCGGCCCGAAGATGCAGTAGAAGTGAAGCTGGGCGGGCGCACGGAGCGGCACAGCGACGCCCAGGGACGGCAGGCTGTCGAGTGGATTCCGCAGAGGGTGGTGCGCGGAGTTCCGCACGACACGCCGATCCTGGGCTACCGCACGAATACGGCAAATACGATGCGGCTGTGGGCGGCGCAGGCTGTGGAGAGCTTCGACTTTGAGACGTTCAACCAAGGCGACTTCATTGGCGCAGTAGCCGACAAGGTGGCGAGCGAGAATATTTCGAAGATTCTCTACCCCAACGACGAGGCCATGCAGGGCAAGCAGCTGCGGCTGGAGCAGCAGTTCTTTTTTGTGTCGTGCAGCTTGCAGCATATCTTGAGGATTCATCTCGCGCAGCATCGGCCGCTGACGGAACTGCATCGCAAATTTGCCATTCAGATGAATGACACGCATCCGGCGATTGCAGTGGCGGAGCTGATGCGCCTCTTGATCGACGTGCATGGGTTGGAGTGGGAGCCGGCCTGGCATGTGACACAGAATACGCTGTCGTACACCAATCACACGCTGCTGCCGGAGGCGCTGGAGCAGTGGCCGCAGGATCTATTCGGTGCGCTGCTGCCGCGGCATCTGGAGATCATCGACGAGATCAACGCGCGGCATCTCAATAATGTGCGGGCGAAGTTTCCCGGCGACGAGGATCGCGTGCGGAGGCTTTCGCTGATCAATGAAGACGGCGGGAAGTTTGTGCGCATGGCGCATCTGGCATCGCTGGGGAGCCATGCAATCAACGGCGTGGCGGCACTGCACACCGAGCTGCTGAAGACGAATGTGCTGCGGGATTTCTATGCGCTGACGCCGGAGAAGTTTTCAAATAAAACCAATGGTGTAACGCCGCGGCGCTGGATGGTGCTGAGCAATCCGCGATTGGCGCAACTGCTGACGGCGCGGCTGGGCGCGGGGTGGATCCACGATCTTGAGAAGCTGCGCCGGCTGGAGCCGCTGGTCGACGATCAGGACTTTCGCGAGGAGTGGAGCGCGATCAAGCGGCACAACAAGCAGAGCCTGTCGGCATATATCGACGACCGGTTGGGGATACGGACCGATCCCGAATCGATTTTTGATGTGTTAGTCAAGCGGCTGCATGAGTACAAGCGGCAGCACTTGCAGGTGCTGCACATACTCACACTGCTGAAGCGCATCCACCAGAACCCCAATGAAGAGGTGGTGCCGCGGACCTTTATCTTTGGCGGAAAGGCTGCGCCGGGCTATCGCATGGCCAAGCTGATCATCAAGCTGATTCATTCGGTGGGCGAGGCGATCAACTCCGATCCGCTGGTCAAGGGCAGGCTGAAGGTTGTCTTTTTGCCTAACTATAGCGTGAAGCTCGGGCAGAGAGTCTATCCCGCTGCGGACCTGAGCGAGCAGATCTCGCTGGCGGGAAAAGAGGCTTCGGGGACCGGCAACATGAAATTCGCGATGAACGGCGCGGTGACGATCGGCACGCTGGACGGTGCGAATATCGAGATTCGCGATGAGGTGGGCGAGGAGAACTTCTTTCTCTTTGGACTGACTACTCCGGAGGTCGAGAAGCGCAAGCAGGAGGGCTATCGCCCGCGAGCGATCTATGAATCGAATGCGATGCTACGCGAGGTGATCGACTCGCTGACGAGTGGCGAATATTCGCATGGAGACAAGGGATTGTTTGAGCCGCTGGTGAGCTCGCTGCTGAACAACGACGAATATATGCTGCTGGCTGACTATCAGCCTTACGTAGATTGCCAGGACCGTGTGAGCGCGGCCTACAAGGATCAGGATGCGTGGACGCGGATGTCGATACTAAATGTGGCGCGCATCGGGAAGTTCTCGTCGGACCGGTCGATTCGCGAGTATTCGGCGGAGATCTGGAAGACGTGGCCGGTGAAGATTGAAATGTAGGTTGACGGGCACAGGTCGAGGTTCGTCGTTTCGAAGGTCCCATAATCGGGACGCGGGCACCTGGCATCAGGCAGAACGGACTATTTTGGCGTGGCAACCTCTGGCTTCGGCGCGACGGCGGTTATTGTGATGATGTTGGATTTTACGGTCCCCTTTCCTAATTCGACTGGCCACTTCTTTTCCAGTTGAATCGTGTACTCGTCACGCATGCTCATGTCGTACAAGTCAGAGATCAAGAGTGACTCGTGCCAACTTTCTCCAGGCTTGTGTTGGCCTATGATGCCGCTCGCCACCTTCTTCGGTCCGGCGGGTGGCCCAGGTGCCTCGCATTTGGGCACCTGGGATGCGCCGGACCTCAACCGGTCTGTTCCCGGTAACGCAGATATTCGGGCAACCGATTACCCCGCCGCGACGCACTCCACCGCGATTCGATCTCGACTCTTCCTTCGATTCCAGTCGCGTAATGCCGGAAGCTCGACCACGGCCATTCTTCTGGCTTGGCAACGAGGCCGCGCACAACAGGGTTGCGGTGCATGTAGCGCAGTTTCTCGACCCGCTTTTCCTCGTTGTGCACAAGAAAGTCGTAGTACCGCGTCTGCCAGAAAGGCCGCTCCGCGCGCCGCATCGCCACCGATAGCTTCAGCCCATGAACCACGTCTGAGATCGTTCCCTTTTCAGGTTCGCCCACGAGAAGATGAACGTGCTCGGGCATCACGACATAACCGGCCACAACAAACGGGTGGCGCTGCCGAAGACGCTCAAGAGCGTCCTCGAAGAGATCCCGCGCCGCAACCGTGCCCAAATGATCGAAACGCCGGTAGCAACTGAAGGTGAGAAAGTGAAAGCTTTCCGTGTGTTCGTATCGGATGAGTCCGCGCGGCATCGATGAAAAGCGTACAACGAATCACTGTGGATGTCGAGTAAGAGCGACTCCGGATTGCCAACGTCTGAGCTATCCCAGGTGCCCAAAAGCGAGGCACCTGGGGCACCCAGTTTTAGTGGTTATGCTCACTTCTCCCCGCATCCGGGCCACCCGCCGTACAACGAATCACTTTGGATGTCGAGTAAGAGCGACTCCGGATTGCCAACGTCTGAGCTATCCCAGGTGCCCAAAAGCGAGGCACCTGGGGCACCCAGTTTTTGTGGTTGTGTTCACTTCTCCCCGCATCCGGGCCACCCGCCGTACAACGAATCACTATGGATGTCGAGTAAGAGCGACTCCGGATTGCCAACGTCTGAACTATCCCAGGTGCCCAAAAGCGAGGCACCTGGGGCACCCAGTTTTCGTGGTTGTGCTCACTTCTCCCTTACTTAGGACACTCGCCGGAGGCTACCGGAGAGGTAGGACCACGAGGCTGCGAAGGGCGCGGCTGTTGTGGTATCGTTCCCGCATGGAACGCAGATACATTTTCTTTGCAACGCTGCTCTTTCTTATTGCCCCAACTCTTACACCCGCACAAGATCCTGCGCCTACGCCGCCGATGGGGTGGAATAGCTGGGATGCCTATGGGCTAACCATCGACGAAGATGATTTCCGGGCCAACGTCATCGTGCTGGCCGGGCTCAAGCAGTACGGGTGGACGTATGCGGTGATCGACGAGGGATGGTACATGGAGAATCCCTTTGGCGCGAATCTGGCCGATCGGAAGTATGAGTGGGACGCGAACGGGATACTTGTTCCGGTCCCGGGCCGTTTTCCTTCGGCAGCGAGCGGGGAGGGGTTCAAGCCGCTGGCCGACTGGGTCCATTCGCAGGGTTTGAAGTTTGGCATTCATATTGTGCGCGGGATTCCGCGCCAAGTGGTGAAGGAGAATCTGGCGATCGCGGACTCGAGCTTCCGTGCGGCGGATGCGGCCGACACCAACGATACGTGCCCGTGGGACGAGGGCAACTATGGCATCATGGACAACCCGGCGGGCCAGGCTTATTACGACTCGATGCTGAAGCTCTACGCGCATTGGGGACTGGACTATATCAAGGTGGATTGCATCAGCGACCATCCTTACCGGCCCAGCGAGATTCGCCAGATTGCTGCGGCGATCAAGAAGACGGGGCGGCCGATCGTGCTGAGTCTTTCGCCGGGGCCGACTCAGATTCAACATGCGGATGAGGTGGCCGATTACGCGCAGATGTGGCGCATCTCCGACGATCACTGGGATGGCTGGAGCTTTCCGCATAAAAGCGGCGATAGCGAGTATCCCTTTGGATTGCGGGATGAGTTTGACCGGCTGGCACAGTGGTCGAAGTATGTGAAGCCGGGGCGCTGGCCGGATGCCGATATGCTTCCGCTGGGATGGCTGGGACCGCATCCGGGCAATGGCGAGGCGCGCGCATCGCATCTGACGCCGGAGGAAGAGCGGACGGAGTTCACGCTGTGGACAATTGCGCGCTCGCCGCTGATCTTTGGCGGGAACCTGACGAAGCTGGATGACTACACGCGTTCGCTGATGACGAACAAGGAAGTGATCGCGATTAATCAAAAGTCTTTCAAGGGTGGCGAGGTTTCTACTTATCCTGAAGACCCCTTGCGGGTTCGTTATTGGTGGGCAGAAGCGGGTGACATTAAGCCGGCCGACTATGTTGCGGTCTTCAATCTCAAAGACACGCCGGAAGTCATCGATGTGCCCTGGAGCTACTTTCATCTTGCCGACAAGAAGCACGCCGCGTATGACATCTGGAACAAGAGGCACATTGCGGCGGCGAAGTCGTTGAACGCGGGATTGATTCCGCCGCACGGTTGTGCGCTGTTTCGCGTTGAATAGCGTCGATGGCATGCAGCGTAGGAAATTCCTTGGCGGATTGACCGCGGTCTGCGTTGCATCGGTGAGGCCTGCGCTAGCAGCCTCGACAGGCGGGCAGAAGCTCGCTGACGCGGCACGGGCGCAGGTCGGCATTACGACTGGCTACGATCCGGCGTGGACGCAGATCGGCTATCCGGGTGGGGATGTTCCACGGTCGACCGGCGTCTGCGCCGATGTGGTGATTCGGGCGGCGCGCGATGGGCTGGGTCTCGATCTGCAAAAGCTCGTGCATGAGGATATGGTGAAGAACTTTAGTGCTTATCCGGCGCGCAAGGCGTGGGGATCGAAGCAGCCGGATGCGAATATCGACCACCGGCGGGTTCTGAACTTGGAGACTTATTGGACGCGGGTTGGCGCGCGGTTGTGGGCGGCAGGCGCAGCTACGCCGGGAGATGGCTTTCCGAAGCCGATGGAGGTTGGCGATCTTGTTACCTGGCTGCTCAACGCGCGGCTGCCGCATGTGGGCATTGTGGTGACCGCAAGTGCGCAGAGGCGGGTGGTCCATAATATCGGCCGAGGCGCGGAAGAGAGCTCGCTCGAAGATTTCCATTCGGAGTGGGCTGTGGGGCATTATCGCTGGCCGGTGGCTTCTTAATTGGACTCGCGAAGCCAATCTCGTGAGGAATGACGCATGCCTCTTCTTCGCTCCTTTTTTATCGCGCTCTCACACAACAGGCCACTGCGCCGGTTTAGCGAAAGCTCAAAGGTGGGCGTGCGTCTCAGCTCGCGCTTTGTGGCGGGGATGAGGATCGAGGATGCTCTGAGCGTCGCCGATTCGTTGAACAAGCAAGGCATGGCAGTAACGATCGATTCGCTGGGCGAGAGCGTGACCTCGGAGGCCGAGGCGACCGCAGCTGCGGCGATCTATCACCGGCTGCTCGATGCGATTGCCGCGCGAAAGCTGAATGCAAACATCAGCGTAAAACTGACGCAGATGGGATTGAATCTCTCGCCGGCATTGGCGGAGAGCATCGTCGAGGACCTGGTCGAACATGCCAAGGCTACGGGCAGCTTTGTGCGCATCGATATGGAGGACTCGTCGCTGACCAGGGCGACACTGGATATCGTGCGACGGCTTCATGCCAAGCCCGAATTGCGCGCCTCGATTGGAGTCGTGATTCAGGCGTATCTCTATCGCTCGCAGGCAGACATCGAGCAACTGCTGACCGAGGGGATTCGCGTGCGGCTGTGCAAGGGGGCTTATAACGAGCCGCCGGAGGTCGCGATTCCACGCAAGGCGGATGTGGATGCGAATTATGCGCGCCTTGCGGGGCTACTGCTCTCGAGCCCGATCTATCACGGGCTGGCCACTCACGATGAGGCGATGATCGCCGCAGCCAAGTCCTATGCCAGCCGGCATGGAATCGAGCCGGACCGATTCGAGTTTCAGATGCTCTTTGGCGTGCGCCGCGATCTGCAGCGGCGGCTGGTTCGCGAGGGATTTAATGTGCGCGTCTATCTGCCCTTTGGCAGCGATTGGTATCCCTACTTCATGCGCAGACTCGCCGAGCGGCCTGCCAATGTGCTCTTCCTGGCGAAGAACTTCTTCCGCAGCTAAGTTCCCGCCGCTAGATCGTGGCCGCGAAGTATTTGGAGACCTGCTGCCAGTCGTCGACGCGGACGAAACCTGAGGCGTCAAGATTGTGGGGGGCAGTGTAGAGGAGGCCCTGGCCTTCAAAACGGAGGAGGTTTTTGGGCTGGTCGTCGATGAGATAGTGGGCTCGGAGGATGGATTTGTTGCCGCAGAAGACGTAGTTGCTGGCCGGGATGAACGGAAAGTGGCGCTGCAGCCAGCGGTACTTGGGGCCGAGAGAGTTCGGGACGGACATAGCCTGGGTGGCGATGAAGATCTCAAAGCGGGAGGAGAGCTCGCCGAGCACCTCTTGCGCACCGGGCATGAGGGGCAGGTCTTCGAAGAAGTCTTCGGCGTCGAGCAGGTCGCGCAGTTGCTGGCGGCGTTCGAGGGGTGTCACCTCCCAGAGGCCTTTGCCGGCCAGGTCGCTGGTGGTCACCTCTTCATCGAAGGTCTGGTTGTAGCGGCGGAGGTGCTCAGCGAGAGTATCCGCCATGACCTCATCCATGTCGACACAGATGCGCGGCACGGCTTGCTCCTTGATTGTTGTTGGGCTGGGAAGGCCCTAGGAAAAGGGTAGCAGGCGAGGTCGGTGGTGCAGTCTCCGAATAGTTGACCATTCGACCGCGACTCCGGTAACAGCGGCTTCGGGTGGGTCTATTGGGCGATAATGAGGTCTCAAATGGTCTGAGGGGGAAACTGATGCAAAGAGAATCCATTCTGGTTTTTGCGATGCTTCTACTGGTTAGACAGTTTGGACCGGCGGATGTCCCCGCGGGCTTTTCCTGGTCGAACCTCGAATCAGACACAACGACGATGGCCGCAGTCCGCCACGCGCTACATGACCCGTCAATTACAGCCATTCGTGAGGTGGGCGTGGAAGACGGTTTTGCACTAATTGTGCTGATGACAGATCTTGCCGAGGACAATAACGAAGAACTGGTGTTCGCAGTCATTACGCAGCCTAAAGGCAGTTTTGCGGTTGGCAGCTGGGTACAATCGCGCGATGCCAAGACAGGCAAGATCGGTGATGATGTCGAGCGATACTCCATTGACCCCGCCACGACGGAAGATCGTGTAGAAAAGTTGGACGGACAGGCTGCCTTGAGTTGGGAGCGTGAGATTTGCACGGAGTCGAATATTTCGGCTAAGCCAAGTACCGGTCAGGATTCGAAGGCGTGCCGAAGTGTCTTACGGGCATCTATACCTAATCAACCCGCCGCTAAGTAATCTCCGGAGTTTGACTGGCTGCCGGAAACAGCACTATTCCGCAGGTGTGGGGTAGGCAGAGCGAGTTCAAGAGTGGTGTTGCTGAAGGTCGTTAAATCGGCGGACGACAGTGACGCAGGACCACCTCAACTTCGCTCGAAAGAAATCGTAGGTTCTTCGACTCCCTGCGCTTCGCTACGGTCGCTCAGCGACAATACTTTTATTTCTGAAGGGTACGCGTTGACTACATGCAGAGCGCTATGTGTCGATATTTCCAATGTCTTCCATGGGGGGCTTGGGGGTTTTGCGTTTGGGCTTGGGCTTGGGTTGAGGGTCGTCCGGGGACGCGACTGGAGCCATGGATGGGTCCCAGTAGAGATAGCGGGAGCAACTGTCGCAGGTTAGGAGTTCGCCTTCGCGGAGCTGATTCCAGGTTTGCGGGCGAACGCCCATGCGGCAGCCCATGCACTGCTGTTTTTCCGCGCGAGCCAAGCCGGTGCCGCGTGAGCCACACAGACGGTCGAAGCGAATGAGCACTTCTGGTTCGAGGAGCGGACGGAGGGTATTGCGCTGGAGGGTGAGTTCGGCCTGTTCGCGATCGAACTCGGCCTGACGAAGCGCGATGCGCTCCCGAGTCTTCTCAAGCGCGGCGGCGAGAGACTCGACCTGGGCGCGTGCGGCGGCGAGGGCAGTCTCCTGGGCCTCGGTGCGTTCGAGGCTCGAAAATTCTTCGTTCTCAAGGCGTTCCGCTTCGGCTTCTGCAAAACGAAGCTCGTTCTCGACGGCGTTGGCCTGCTCGGGGGTGGTGAGAGAGTCCTGCTGTTCGCGATAGCGAGCGGCCTTTTTGCGGAGGGCGCCGATCTCGCGGTCGAGGCGAGTGCGGAGAGTCTCCTCGCGGTCGAGGGCTGAGGAGGCATCCGCGACCTTGCCCTCGGCGGCGGCAAGCGCGGCCTTGGCTTGGGCGATTTCAGCAGGCAGGGCGCGTGCCGCCAGGGTCAGGCGGGTTCGCTCCAATTCGACGGCCTGAAGCTTTACGAGGTTTTCAATCTGCTCTTGCATCCGTGCATTGAAGTCTAAGGCATGAAGCATCGATTTCGAAAATGCAGGAGTCTATCTCGATGCACGGCGAGCGGCGGGCAAGGTGTTCAGAAGATAGCATGGGAGAGGGTGCAGCTCTGCGACAATAGGGGCCGAATGGGAGGCGGGCGTGGCCGAGGCAAGAAGATCGTGGTGGCGCAGGCAGTGGGTCAAGTGGGTTGCAAGCGCAATGCTGGCGCTGTTGATTGTCGCGGCGGTGCTCGTGGAGCTTGCGCTGCGCCGTGCTGAACCGTTCCTGCGGGCCCGTCTCATTGCGGAGCTGGAGGACCGTTTTCATGCTCGCGTGGAGCTGGACCGATTTCACGTGTCGCTGGTGAAGGGACTCTGGGCCGAAGGCGAGGGACTTCGCATCTGGCCGCCGGCTCACGTGGCTGGAGTGGGGGTTCCTGAGGGCCAGGGTGAACCTCTCATTCGGCTCAATGAGTTTCGCTTTCATGCGCCGCTGCATTATGCACCCGGCAAGCCGATCCATATCTCGTTGGTAAACCTAAAGGGCCTGAAGATCGATCTGCCGCCGAGGTCGCACTTTGAGCATGCAATGGAGACGGACGCAGGAGCTTCCGAAGACGCCGGTAAAGCCAAGAGCGCGATTGCGGAGGCGGTGAGTTTTGAAGTGGAGAGGATGGAATGCACCGGCGCCGAGCTGATCTTGGAAACCGGCACGCCGGGTAAGCTTCCGCTGGACTTTCAGATTGCGCATCTTAAGCTAACCAACATCTCGTCGGGCGAGGCGAAGCTCAAAGACGAAGACTCTGCCCACAGGACGATCGGATTCGAAGCGGAGCTGACCAACCCACGGCCAAAAGGAACGATTACCACGAAGGGAAGCTTTGGGGCCTTTCCAACAGCAGACCTGGGTGAGAACCCGATTCGAGGCAACTATCGCTTTGAGCATGCGGACCTGAGCAGCTTCAAGGGAATCGCAGGTATTCTCTCCTCTACCGGGCACTACGAGGGGACATTGCGAAGCCTTGCGGTGGACGGACAGACCGAGACGCCAGATTTCCGGCTTACGAAGTTCGGAAACGAACTGCCGCTGACCACGGTCTTTCACGCAAAAGTGGATGGGACCAATGGAGATACCTGGCTGGATCCGGTGGATGCGACGCTGGGCCGGTCGCACTTCTCGGCGACAGGGCAGATTGTGCGTGTGAAGTCGGACGAAGGCGATGGCCCGCCGCATATCATTGGCCATGATGTTGACTTAAAGGTGGACGTGGACAACGCGCGGATCGAGGATTTTCTGCGTCTTGTCAACCACTCGGAGCACGTGCTGATGAGCGGCAACGTGGCGGCGAGGGCCGCGCTGCACATTCCGCCGGGGCCTGCTCCAGTACACGAAAGGCTGACTTTGGACGGCCGGTTTTTGTTGGATGACGCGCTCTTTACCAGCGAGAAGGTTCAGGAACGGATCGCGGAGTTGAGCCTGCGCGGGCAGGGACATCCGGATGATGTGAAGACTACAGATCCGTCGAGCATCCTGTCGCAGATTCAGAGCAGCTTTGAGATGAAGGGCGGAGTGATTACCCTGCCGGCGCTTGAGTACACGGTGCCAGGGGCGAAGATTGAACTCAAAGGAACATACAAGCTGGAGAATGGCGCGCTGGACTTTACCGGAATGGCAAAACTGGAGGCGACGGTGTCGAAGATTGTGGGCGGCTGGAAAGGATTGCTGCTGACACCGGCCGATCCGTTTTTCAAGAAGGACGGAGCAGGGACCGAGGTTCCGGTTCGCATCGAGGGAACGCGCGAGGCGCCGGAGATAGGAATTGACTTTAAAAACATGAAGTTGGAGAAGAAACCCACAGAGTAACGATGGGGATAAGGAATAAATGTGGAGGTCCAATTTATGATTGTGGCGAGATGCAATGGCTCTGGTGTTGGCGCTGTAAATCAGAAATGCCGATGCTCGATGAAGCCGAGTATTCTGAGGTACACCGGCTCTACGGCGAGGGTATGCGCGCAACGAAGGAGTATCGTCAGAAGTGGGGTCTACCTCTCTCAGGTATAGAGCCCACCATACGAATGAAGCCCTTGCTCGACCGGTATGAACAAATTACGGGCATGCGAGAAACAAATCCCAATGCTGTGATGCATCACCGCCTATCCCTCTAGTGTCCTCCCTGCCACCGATGCGGGAGGCCCCTGCGCACTCCGAAGGCAAAAGTCTGCGGTAGCTGCATGGCCCTACGGACAGAAACGTCCAACTGAGACCCCATCCCAAATCTGGCTGTAATGGCGGGCGCGTATAATTCCCGGTTGCTTCTAAATGAGGCAACGGAGGAAGCGAATGGACGGGCTCGTTCTGGTTTTGTTGGGAGTGGTTGCGCTCTTTTTTCTGATTCTCATTCTGAGCAGCTTCTTTACCGTGCGCACGGCGGAAGTGGCTGTGGTTACGCGCTTTGGCGAGTTCACACGGGTTGCACAGCCCGGATTGAACTGGAAGCTGCCGTTTTTTGACGCCGTAGCGGGCGTAGTGAGCTTGCGAGTCAGCCAGATCGTGCTGACGATGGAGACCAAAACCAAGGACAACGTCTTTGTCACGATTCCGATCTCGGTACAGAATCGGGTACGGCCCGAGAAGGTCTACGACGCGTTCTACAAACTCTCTGATCCGACGGCGCAGATCAAGAGCTACGTGGAACAGGTGATTCTGGGCCATGTGCCCGGCATGACGCTGGACGAGGTCTTTGCCTCGCAGTCGTCGATCGCCGCGGCGGTGAAGAAGGAGCTGGACGAGGATATGGCGGCCTTCGGCTTCGAGATTGTGAATGTACTGGTGACCGACATCGTTCCCGACGCGAAGGTGAAGTCGGCGATGAACGATATCAACGCAGCCCAGCGCGAGCAGGTGGCCGCGAATGCCCGCGGCGAGGCCGAGAAGATTCTGGTCGTGAAGAAGGCTGAGGCCGAGGCCGAGAGCAAGGCGCTGCAGGGTCAAGGCATCGCCAACCAGCGAAGGGCGATCATTGAGGGCCTGCAGACTTCGGTCGAGCAGTTCCAGAAGGCAGTTGAGGGTGCGTCGTCAAAGGATGTGATGCAACTGGTGCTGGTGACGCAGTACTTCGACACGTTGAAGTCGATTGGCGAGAGCGACAAGACAAATACGCTGTTCCTGTCGCACGCGCCATCGGCGGTGACAGATGTCTCGAAGCAGATTCTCGACTCGATGCTGGTCGCGTCGAGCGCCAAGGGCTGACCACCCGCGGTGGGGCAGACGCTCGCTAGACGATAGCACTGGAGCCTGTCATGAACTTCGCGTGAGCAGTCACATGGGCCATCCGGTTTGTCGGGTGCGGTCACATGCAATGCAAGCAGATGGCCCAAAGTGTTGACCGCAAATGCAGAAATCCAGTTGCGGTTCAAGCTTCCCAAAGCTTTACACTTGAGCGATATGCCGGGAAAGCCACGTGGGGACAGCGATGTCGGGCGCTCCAAGGAGAGGGGCCAGCCTCTGCTCTGGATCAGCGGAGTCTGGGTCTTGCCAATCCTGGGAATCTTCTTTCGGGTTTACTCCGGCTCTGTATTGGCCGAGGCCATCGCTTTGATCGCTGCCTGCGTCGCGGCGCCTCTTCCTGCGCTGTTCTACATGTTTGGGCGGCGAGACCAACTGCTTGCTCGTGCGGCGAATGCCGAGGAAGGGGCGGCCCAATTAAAGCTTCAGTTGGAGACCGTCCGGTACCGCACGTCCCGGTTGCGGGAGGAGTTGCAGGCAGCCGACCGGCAGGCGCGGCTGTCGCATCAGCTGACGCTGCTGGGGCAGTTCACGGCCGGCTTCATGCACGAGTTCAACAATCCCCTCGCAATTGTGGCGGGCCGGCTTGAGGTGCTACTGGAAGAGCGCAAGGAGGACGCAGGCTTGTGCGCCGATCTGGAGCAGATGCTCAAGGAAACGCGCTACATGAGCAACATCGCCACCACGCTCTTGCAGGCACTGCGGCGCGAGCGCGGCGGCGAGATCTTTGAAGCCTCGGCTCCGCAGAAGGCTCTGGACGATGCTCTGTCGTCGCTGCGGCCGTCGGCCCAAAGACAGGGAGTGAAACTGATAGAAGAAATCGGCGAGGCGCCGCGTGTGGATGTGCCCGAACACGTCATTGGCGAGGTTGTTCGCGGATTACTCGGCAATTCTCTGGCAGCACTGGATGGGCACGAAGAGGGAGCGATCTGGGTGCGCCTCGAGCCCTACCGCACGGCGGGCGCAAAGGTGGTGGCCCGGATTGAAGACAACGGACCCGGCGTGCCCGAAGCGATTCGCGAGCACCTCTTTGAGCCGTTTATCACGCAGAGCAGCGGGCGGGAACGGCTGGGGCTAGGGCTGTTTCTGGCGGCCAGCCTGCTGGATATGTATGATGGCCGCATTCGCTATGAGACCAGGGAGGGCGGCGGCGCCAGCTTCGTTGTTGAGCTTCCACCGGCGCGATTTACCCGCGGCCAGCCCTATCACTGGTTTGCCGGAGGAACTAGAGAGTGAGCCGCATTCTGGTGATTGACGACGAAGCCGCGCTGGGAGAAAACATCCAGCGTATGCTGCACTTGCCCAACACAACGGTCTCGATTTGCGTTGACCCGCTGAAAGGGCTGGCCGAGTGCATGGCCTATCCACCCGATTTGGTGCTTCTGGATGTTCGCATGCCGGGGATGTCGGGCGAAGAGTTGTTTGCGCGGCTGCATGAAGCGCATCCCGGTTTGCCGATCGTCTTCCTGACCGCATTTGGGTCAGTGGAGAGCGCAGTGATGGCGATGCGCAACGGCGCCTTCGATTATCTGCAAAAGCCCTTCAAGCGCGAGGATCTTCTACTGGTAGTGAAGCGGGCGCTTTCGCATGCCAAGCTGGAGCGCGAGGTGGAGACGCTGAAAGGGCGCCTGGAAGCCCTGGGTGAAGCGGATGAAGCCCAGAGCCGAAGCGCAGCCATGCTGGAGACAATGGAAAAGTGCCGCCGTGCAGCTAGCACCGACGCTACGGTGATGATCCTAGGCGAAAGCGGCAGCGGCAAAGAGGTGGCTGCTCGCTTCATCCACGGCCAAAGCCGTCGCAAAGATGGGCCCTTTGTTCCGGTCGAATGCAGCGCGATGCCTGGCTCACTGATCGAGAGCGAGCTCTTCGGCTATGAGCGCGGGGCCTTCACCGGGGCGGAGCGTATGAAGAAGGGGCTGATCGAATCAGCCGACGGCGGCACGCTGTTTCTGGACGAGATCGGCGACCTGGGCGTGGAGCTGCAAACGCGGCTCTTTCGTTTTGTCGAGGAACGGGCCCTGCGGCGGCTGGGCGGCCTTGCCACGGTGAAGGTGGATTGCCGCATCCTTTGCGCCACCAACCAGGACTTGGCGGCCAAGATCAAAGCGGGCAGCTTTCGCGAGGAGCTCTTCTACCGGTTGAGCGTGGTGACGGTGAAGCTGCCGGCTCTGCGCGATCGGATCGAGGATATTCCCCACCTGGCGCGGTTTTTTCTGGAGCGATTTTCACGCCGCTACGGCAAGAGCCTTTCCGGTTCACCGCAGTTCTACGAGGCGCTCTTGAGGGAACGCTGGCCCGGCAATGTCCGTCAGTTGAAGAACGTGATGGAGAGGTTGGCGGCGCTGCATCCCGGTGGAGTGCTGGGGCTAGCGGATCTTGCCGAGGACTCACCGCGTGCGGAGGTTGACGGCAGCCTTTCCGCCCTTCCATGGAAGGATGCGCGGGAACAGTATCTGGCCAGCTTTGAGCTTTCCTACGCGCAAGCCGTGCTGGCCCGCTGTGGAGGAAATCTCAGCGCCGCCGCGCGCGAGGCTGGGGTGGATCGAAAGACGTTTTACACGCTGCTGCGGCGAGAGAAGGAGCAGACGACTGGGGAATCCATTCCCCAGATGGAGCCGGGAATCGGGGAATGAGATCCCCAAGCCGGCCAATAAGCGAATTGCAAACTGCTGATTTTATGGCTCAGAGGTTTTGGTTCCTGGAGTGCTTAGGTATTGGCCAGGAGCTGCCGCACATGAAACTCTGGACCTTAAGCGTAAGGGCAATTCTGCTGGTGATCGGTCTTATCGTACTGATGCCCGAAACCGGGAATGCAATTCCTGCGTTTGCCCGTAAATATGGCGTGAAGTGTTACACCTGCCACACGGTTCCGCCAGCCCTGAACAAGAACGGTTATATGTTCAAGCGCCTGGGCTACCGGATGCCGCCCGATGAGATGGACGGAAGCAAACCGGCCGCGAAGATCGATGAGCTGGACAAGAACACCAAATTCGATCTCACGCACTCGATCGCGCTGATCCTCCAGGCCAGCTTCACCGACGACAAGACCGTCGCCGATGCGGGCAACACGACCTCGGCCTCTCCCTCAACTTCGTGTGGCAGCAGCACGGCAGCGAGTTCCTCCTGCTCGAGCTTCAACCTGGACGAGGCGGCGCTGTTCATTGCCGGGGCCGTGCCGCAGACCGGCTTCTCATACTTCGGCCATTACGAGCTCTACCAGGATGGCACGAACGATCTCGAACAGGGTTTCGGCGTTTACACCCGCGGTCGAGCCAATAGCAGCTACTTCATCAAGGCCGGCGAGATGCACATGCAGGAGGGTGAGGGAACGCGGGCGGCCATGTTCTATAACCTCTTCGCCGATCCGGCATACACGCTGACCAACGTCGATCCAATCGGCTTTTCACTCGATCAACACCCAGTCGGAGTGGACGCGGGCTACACCTGGGCGTCGAATTATTTCAAGAGGGTTTTTGCTGTCTCGGCCAAGGTGACGAACGGGCTCAACGCGGACGGGAGCGAGATTCTTGCCGGCTCAACCAAAAACTCCAAGGATGTCTGGGCCGACGCCGACTACTGGTTCGGTCCCGACGGGGGCGTCACGGTGATGATGTACCGCGGTTCGAAGGATCAGATCCAGAATGCGGGCGCCACCAACCAATTCACTTATCGTCCGACCTTCTACCGTGTAGGCGGTTTCGGCAATTACCTCTTCTTTGACAAGCTGGATTTGTTGGGCGGCTACATTCGCAGCAACGACGACTGGCTGGCGGCTCAGCCGGGACCAATGTCGCACTATATAGCCAACACCTACCGCGGCGAAGCAGACTACTACATCAAAACCGGCACGGTAATCAATTTCCGGCTCGATCGCGGGACAGCGACCATTGCTCCCAACCCAACGATGCATACACGGGTCTGGGGCATCGGCGGCGAGCGCGCGCTGACCTCGCTGGGCAATGTAGTGCTTCGCGCGGCCTACAACCAGGAGCACGATGGCGACCCGGTGGCCCTCGTGGGTACCACCGACAAACTCTTCAGGCTGGATATCCGGTACATGTGGTAAGGAGAAATTGAAAATGCACAAAGCAATTCGCACGCTTACGATCGCAGGTTTGTCGCTTCCGCTCTTTCTGGCGGCGCAGAGCAGCAACGTAACGCTCCCACAGGACAAGGGGCCGGACAAGATCAATGTTTCGAGCTATCCCGCCGATCAGCAGAAGGGGTACAAGATCTTCACAGACAAGTGCGCCAAGTGCCACACCATCGCGCGGCCAATCAATACCACCATGACCAAGGATGAGTGGAGCCGCTATGTGAAGCGCATGATGCACAAGCCCAACTCCGGCATCAGCGACAGCCAGGGAAAGACGATCTTCGAGTTTCTGGCCTACGATCAAGAGAATCGAAAGGACAAGAATCCGTCTGCGTTCTCCAAGTCGCTGAGTGACGAAGAGATTGAGAATCTAAAGTCACAACAGCACTAGAGCGCGCTCATGCCGCTCTGGGGTCTTTGCCGCAATTGCACGAGGCGGCTTGCTTTCCACGCCCGGCAAGATTGAAGTTAGCTCGCGGGGACTTATTCAAACGAGAAGGTGCGCGCAGCCTTGTTATGGAGTGATCGAAGCTGAATCATCGCCAGAGTGGAGAACCCATGCGCTATTCCATCACGGTCCCGGATCAGGAGTATTTCGACAAGAATATTCCCTGCCACTCCGCCTGTCCGATCCATACGGAGTGCGGCCGGTACGTGCAGGCCATCGGGATCTCGAAGGATGAGGAAGCGTATCTTCTGGCCCGCGCGCCAAATCCATTCGCCTATGTTCTAGGCCGCATCTGCGCGCATCCCTGCGAAGACAACTGCCGGCGCGGCAAGATCGACGAACCAATCGCCATCTGCGCGCTGAAGCGCTACGCCACCGATCGCCACAACTTGGGCAGCGGCCACGATCCGGCGCGGAAGAAGCTTCCACCGGCTCCCAAACGCAACAAGCTCATCGCCATTGTTGGCGCGGGAGTCTGCGGCCTTACCTGCGCGCATGACCTTGCCCTGCTTGGGTACTCGGTCGAGGTCTTCGAGTCTGCACCGGTTCCCGGCGGAATGCTCTATCTAGGCATTCCCCAGTTTCGTCTTCCGCGCGAGATCATAAAGATGGAGGTCGACAACATCCTGGCCATGGGCGTCACACTGCACACTCGGGTGACGCTGGGCCGCGATATCTCCTTTGCGGATCTGCGGTCGAAGTTCGACTCGGTATTGCTGGCCACGGGCCTTAACAAGGGCCGTGAGCTAAATATCCCCGGCGCACACCTGGCCGGTGTCTACAACGGCATTGACTTCCTGATCAACGTCAACCTGGGCTTCGAGATCAATCTGGGCAAGCGCGTCGTTGTCGTGGGCGGCGGAAACGTAGCCATCGACGTAGCGCGCGCCGCCGTGCGCCTGGTGCATGAACAAGTGGATTACGCCGAAGCGGATGAGGACGCCAAGGGTTTGCAGCCGGCCTTCGACGCAGCTCGCATGGCATTGCGTTCCGGCGCGGAAGAGGTGGAACTGGTCAGCCTGGAATCGCGTGCGCAGATGCCTGCATGGAAGGGCGAGGTGGACGAGGCCGAGCATGAAGGGATTGCCGTTGAAAACGGCTGGGGACCGAAGGAGATTGTGGGCGGGAACGGAGTCGTTACCGGCCTCAAAGTGCGCCGCTGCCTGACTGTCTTTGACGAAAGCGGCCGCTTCAATCCCGCCTTCAGCGACGAGGAGAAGATCATTCCCTGCGATAGCGTGATTCTGGCCATCGGCCAGCAGGCGGACCTGTCTTTCCTCAGCGGTGATGAGGGTGTCCAGGTCACTCCGCGCGGCATTCTCAAGATCGACGAAAACTTGATGACTACTGCCCCCGGCGTCTTTGCCGGCGGCGACGTAGCCTTCGGGCCGCGCGTTCTGGTTGAGGCCGTCGCCAATGGGCACAGGGCTGCGCGATCGATTCACGTCTTCCTGAGCGGCAAGACGAAGAAGACAGTCTTGAGCCGCTTCCGCATCCTGCCCAACTGGGAGATGCCGCGGGGATTCCTCTCTACGCCGCGCCAGAAGATGCCGGTACTTGCCGCCAACCGCCGCATCGGAATCGCCGAGGTGGAATTGGGTTTCGACGAAGAACAAGGCCGCGCCGAAGGTCTGCGCTGCCTCAACTGCCAGGTGAATACTATCTTTGATGGTTCGAAGTGCATCCTTTGCGCCGGTTGCGTGGATGTGTGCCCGGAGAATTGTTTGCGGCTGGTGGACCTGGTCCAGGTGAGCGGCGATGCGCGTTACGAGGCGCTGATTCAGAGCCGCTACGGAGTGGCCGCCGCCGAACTGAAGACCGGCCAGGCGGGAGCCATCATCAAGAACGAGGAGAAGTGCATTCGCTGCGGACTCTGTGCCCAGCGGTGCCCCACCGGGGCCATCACCATGGAAGCTCTGGAGCAGCAAGAGAGGGAAGTCTTTGAATAAGGGAGCCGAGGGCATGGATCGACGGGAGTTTTTCAAGATCGGTTGGGGCGCGGTGGGTATTGCATCGCTGGTTTCGGCCATCGGAGTCAGTCTGGCCGCCGTGGTGCGGTTCCTGACGCCGAGTGTCTTCTATGAGCCGCCGCAGAACTTCAAGATTGGCGAGCCGGGAGATTTTCCCTTTGGCCCTCCGACCTTTCTGGTTGACGAAAAGATCTTTGTCTTTCGCGACCGCGACAAGGGATTTGCCGTGGCCAGCGCGGTCTGCACTCATCTGGGCTGCACGGTGGCCCACTTCTCCAGTGATCAGAGATTCCATTGCCCTTGCCACGGCAGCGTCTTTGGCGCCGACGGCGCAGTGCAGCACGGTCCCGCGCCGCGCGCTCTCGATTGGTTTGAAGTGACTCAAGCTCGCGACGGGCAGCTTCGCGTGGACAAGAACAAGGTCGTACCGCCCACTTACCGGTTGATGGTGTAACGATGAATCTCATTCGCGAAATCTGGCAATCGATCGTGCGGCGGGATCCGCTCTCCACCGACAAGGGGAAGTCCGAGCTGGTCTTTCTCAATGTGTGGCTGCATATCCATCCTGCCAAGGTGAAGAAAGAGAATATGAAGTTCAGGCACACTTTCTACCTGGGCTTCATTACCTTCTTTCTCTTTCTCATCCTGCTCACCACCGGAATAGCGCTGATGTGCTACTACCGGCCCTATCCACCACAGGCCTATCAGGACATGAAGGATCTACAGTTCGTTGTCTTCATGGGACCATTCCTCAGAAACATGCATCGCTGGGCGGCGCATGGCATGGTGATCTGCGTCTTTCTGCACATGTGCAGGGTTTTCTATACCGGCTCTTACAAGAAGCCTCGCCAGTTCAACTGGGTGATCGGCGTGCTGCTGCTGCTGGTAACTCTCAGCCTCTCCTTTACAGGTTATCTGCTGCCGTGGGATCAGTTGGCTTACTGGGCCATCACGGTCGGGACGAACATCGGCAGTTATGCCCCGCTGATTGGCGGACAAGTTCGCGAGTTGTTGCTCGGCGGCCACAGTGTGGGAGAGGGCGCGCTGATTCGCTTTTATGTGCTGCACGTAGCGGTGCTGCCGTCAATCATTATTCTGCTGACTATCGTTCACTTCTGGAGGGTGCGCAAAGATGGCGGACTCTCGCGGCCGGTCTGGAAGCTGGAACCAGAGAAGACTGAGCCTCTCGTTACCATCGGCGCGCCGGCCGTGACCGCTCCGCTCAAAACTGTGGCCGCGTCGAAGGAGAAGACCTACGGCCTGATGGAAGTGGTTACAGGCAAGCCGATCTTCGAGACCATCACTCCCGAAGAAGAAGAGGACACGGTCTTCTCCTATCCCTACGCGTTCGTGCGTGAAGCTGTTGTGCTGATGGCGACAGTTACGACCATCATGACAATGTCGCTATTTCTGAATGCGCCACTGGAGGAGCTGGCCAACCCGGCGAAGACACCGAATCCGGCCAAGGCTCCTTGGTACTTTCTGGGCTTGCAGGAGTTAGTGAGTCATTCCGCATTGCTCGGCGGCGTGGTGGCGCCGGCGCTGATGGTGCTGGCGCTGCTTGCCATCCCTTATCTTGACAGGAATCCGAGCCGCCGCCTCGCCGACCGCAAGTTGATCCTCTGGCTCTTCACGATCTTCGTCGTCGCGAACCTGGTCCTGATTGTCGTGGGAACCTTCTTCCGCGGACCGGGCTGGGCGCTGGTTCCACCATGGGTACATGTTGTCGGGGGGACTGAGTAATGGAACGCAGACTGCAAATTACATTCTTTGCGCTCAGTCTTCTCGCACTGGCTCTGATCCTGGCGGCCGGATACCAGGCCAACACGCCATCGTGGAAAACGTACCAACGAAGCTTCCTGCAACTGGAGGCGCAAGGCGAACCGAATGCTGTGGCGAAAGCCGCCGTTCTGGCCTCGCCTCCGGAAATTCATCAGGTGCTGCTGCCGGGGCTGCAACGCGTGGACCGCTGCACCACGTGCCATCTGGGCGTGGAAGACCCAACGATGAAGAATGCGCCGGAGCCCTTCCGTTATCATGCCGGTTTGGGACCGCACATTCCCTCGAAGTTCGGCTGCACTATCTGCCACGGCGGCCAGGGACTGGCGACCGACAAGGAGGGCGCGCACGGGAGCGTCGCGTTCTGGCCAAACCCCCTGCTAAACAAAGATTACATTCGCGCCTCCTGCGGCCGGTGCCACAAGGAAGGCGACGTACCAGGTGTGCCGGAATTGACAGAGGGCCGCCGCCTTTTTGAGACGCAGGGCTGCCGAGGCTGCCACAAACTCAATGGAGTGGGTGGAAGCATCGGGCCGGATCTGACAGGAGAAGGCGCAAACCGCCGTTCTCCCGACTGGCTCGAACGCCATTTCCTGGCGCCCAACGCGGTCTCTACCGGCTCCGCCATGCCCAACTTTCACTTCACCAAAGAGCAGGCGCGCGACCTCACCTATTACATGCTTTCGCTCACCAATGAAGAGATGGGGAGCTACTTTTCAAGCGTGCGGCTGATTCCCAGCCCGGAGTATGGGCAGCAACTGTTTGTCGAGAAGAACTGCCTGGCCTGTCATGCGGTGGGCGGAGCCGGAGCCAAGACAGCCCCCGACCTGCTCGGCGTAACAAAGCGGCACTCGATCGAATGGCTCGACGAGCAACTGGTGAATCCCGAGCTTGTCTATCCGGGAAGTTCCATGCCGGAGTACGATCTCGAAGTCAATGCCCGCAAGGCGCTGGTCGCCTTCATGGCAACCGCGACCGCGGAAGATGTGCAGCTGATCCTGTCAAAGAAGACCCGGGCGATGACGCCGGAGGATGTCGCCATCGAAGCCGGCAAGCAGAACTTCTCGCGCTTCGGCTGCGTGGGCTGCCATGGGACGGAATTACAAGGCGGCGTGGCCAATCCCAACGCGCAGGGCGGCGAGGTGCCTTCGCTGCTGCACGTCTCTGACGACTACACCAAGGACGAAGTCATCGCCATCATTCGCAACGGCAGGGTGCCTCCCATCGACAAAGCCTCTGGTCCGACTCCGCCGCTCTACATGCCTTCCTGGAAGAATGTTTTGAGCGACGAAGACATCCACCGGATTGCCGACTATCTCTGGTCGAAGCAGGAGAAGAAGAAAGACGCCTGGTAGTACGCGGAGAGCTAGTGGCCGGTGGGCATGGAGCGGTCGAGCGTTGTTTCGGATCGCGCCGGCACGCGGCTCTTTGAGGCCAATCGCATCTCGAACGACGCGGCCGTGTTGCATGCTCAGACCAGCGTGGAAGAGAAGCGACTGCTCGCCGGGCGCGGATCCGATTCAGATCGATCGCCAGTGTCTCCACACCTTGCGTGCCACAGAGAAGAGCAAGTGAACGGCGAGCAATCGCAGAATGAGTCATTGACTATCCCGCTGAAGTTTGACGCGCCTCAGCCGGCGCCATGGATCGTCGCTATCGGTGCTCTCGATTGCTCATTTGCAACGAGCGGAAGTGTCACAGTGATATGCGCTCCACGGCTCTGACGATTGCCAGCAATAACGGCTCCGCCGTGAGCACGCGTCACCGCATCGACGAAGGCCAAGCCCAGTCCGTGGCCGTTCGAGTCTTTTCCTTTCACCCTTCGCTCGAACAAATGAGGCAGCACCTCGGGATCGAATCCAGGCCCATCGTCCTCCAGGATGAACGAAGCTGCATCGTCTTCGGTTCTCAGCCGCAGGTTGACCGTCCAGGCGCATGGCACGTGCTTCAGCTCATTGTCGAAGAGATTTGCAATCATTCGATGGAGCAGCGCCGCATCGGCCTTAATAGTGAGCGGGCCGCTGCTGTGCAGTTTGATTCGAAGACCCTTTTCCGACAAGGATGGCTCGTAGAGATCGATCATGCTTCCCAGCAATTCGTTCAGGTCAACCGGAACGCGGTCACGCAGATCGAGCAGGCCGAGCCGATTGTCTCCGCCATCGAAGAACTGGATCGGCTAACCGATTTCCTGAACAAGTCCCTGGATGTGGCCGAGGCCAAAGCGGATGCTCTTCGATTGAATCGGGTTGGTTACGGAGCCTGGCTAGCAACTCGGCAAGCGCAAACGGCTTGGTCAGGTAATCGTCCCCGCCTTGCTCCAGACCCCGCACTCTGTCGTCGACACTTCGCCGCGCCGACAGAATCAGCACGGGTGCGTGAAGCCCCATTTGACGCAGCTTGAGGATCAAGCTGATGCCGTCCTGGTCAGGCAGCCCAAGATCGACGACCAGTATGTCAAATTGACCGTCGACTGCCAGCCGTTGGGCGGTCTTGCCATCCGCTGCCGCTTCCACCTGATACCCCGCTTCTTCAAGCGAAGATCGCAGAAAGCTCTGTATATCGATTTCATCCTCGACGAGCAGAAGCCGCATGAGGGGATCATAGTGTATTCCAGACGGAATTTCAGCAACTACCCCTGCAATGAAACAGGATTCATAAGTACCCTCCGGCGTCTGGAAGATGAACACATTGTCATGCAGGCTTCGGCTCTCCGTCATGCGACCTGAGTCGTCTAAAGACAGTCGCAGATACATTCCCCAGAGGCGAATTGTCGGTGTTGCGGCCGGCAATAGCAATTTGGCCGCGGGTATCGGTTACTACGCCGCAGAACTCTCTATCTATGAGAACTTTCTCCACTCGGATCTCGATGTGGTCTTTCCACGAAATACCGCATCGAAATCGAAACCAACCCTCTCCGTGCGCCGGCTCTGACCCCAAACGGTCAATAGGGCAGTCTACAGCCCGATCAGTCCGTCAGTTCGATGACGATTCGTTCATCTGGCGCATCAAGACCAACCGATACGCATTGCACAGCAGTCTATTGAAATGCGGCCAGTCATTTGGGCGGAGGTACTCATTTGTTTATATACAAGGCGGTCGTTCCCTGTTGCGCCATTGCGTTTCTGTTTGCGCGCTTTTTCTGTGGCATCGCAGGGGCGCAGGAAGCATCTCAGGACTCGCTGCCGGACGCGCCGGATGCGGCTGCCACCCTCGGGAGCGGCGCACAACTCAATCTCGTGGCGGAGCAGTCGTCCTCAAGCAAGTCAGCCACCCCTCCGCAGACCGCAACGACCTCGTCATCCGGCGATGAGCAAGACCACCAGCCCAAACGCATCCTTGGAATTATTCCAAACTTTCGCGCAGTCAGCACTAATCAGAAGCTGCCTCCACAGTCGGCGAAGGAAAAGTTCATCACTGCCAGCGAAGATTCCTTCGACTATTCCGCGTTTTTTATCCCGATGGTCTTAGCCGGGTACTCAATGGCAATTGACGACACTCCGGAGTTCCATCAGGGCGCTGCCGGTTATGGCCGCTATCTTTGGCACACGTTTGCCGATCAGTCGATTGAAAATTATTTCGTTGAATTCATCGTGCCTGCGCCGGCGCATGAGGACATTCGCTATTACACCTTGGGCAAAGGCGGCTTCTTCAAGCGTACGGGTTATGCCCTCAGCCGTGCAGTCATCACACGCTCTGATGCTGGAACGGAAACATTCAACTTCGGCGAGGTCATTGGAGCCGGTGCGGCTGCTGGTGTTTCCAACCTGTATTATCCGACGGCCGAGCGCACCTTCAGCAACACCGCGCAGAAATGGGGCATCAACGTCGGCGTCGACGCTGCCACCTTCGTGTTCAAGGAGTTTTGGCCAGACATTAACCGCGCTGTATTTCACAATCGAAACTGAATCATCCCATAGGAATTGACAATCGGGACCTGCGAAAACCCGGCTGTCATGCATAGAACGGCTGCTTCAAAGGACTACCCGCAAAAAAGCTATTAGGCGAGATGGCACGACTGCGTTTCAGACCAGCCTGTCGCCTGCCATGCGCATGTCGTAGCCGACACAGGCTTCCACCTCCCGCCTGTACGCAGTTCGGCCCAGCGTCTCGATCAGCGCCTGAACCGGCGGCAGCGTAAGATGCGTTCGGCGGAGCACCAGGAGGTAGGGTTTCTCTGCGAGTGGAAGGAAGGCTAGGCCCATGGAAGCTGCAGCGGCTTGGGTGCCAATGCAACAGTCCACCTCTCCACTCTGAACCAGACGTGCGGCGGGAAGTTGTCCCAGAGTGATTCGGCCGTAGCCTCTGACCTTGTCACTTGCAATTCGATTCTTCCGCAAAAGGTCGTCCAACAAGCGGCGGCAGCCAGCACCGGGTTCACGGTTTGTGATGCGAACATCCTTTCGCGATAAATCTTCAATGCCTGCTATCTTCTTAGGGTTATCCTGAGCGACGATCAGCCCTTCCTTCCAAATCGCATAGGATAGTACGGCAATAGAATTGCGAGGAAATATCTTGCTGATCGGCAATAAGTCGGCCCTTTCACTCGCCCTCTCGGCTAAGTGTGTACCGGCGACATGAACCAGTCCTTCATGCAGCAAATCAATGGCTTGTGAACTGTTTTCATAGGCGATGATGAGTTCAAAGCCCTGCCGTTCAAGCGAGTGCGCGAGCAGCGATGCACTGGGATCACAACCTGCGAGAAGGATGCGTCCGGGGTTCATCCAGCTATTGCCAAGAAGCCGAACCTTCGCATTGACGCCGCTGTCTCCGGCACGGATGGGCGCAAGAAAAACGGCATCGGCCGGCTGCAGGCCCCAACTCGCCGGATCGGGTGGCACGGCAACCAAATGGTCATTGACGCTCGCCACTCTCAGCGGCTGCCCCTTCGGCAGAGAAGCCACCTCACCGAGAATGAAGACTTCAGCGGTCTCCTCAATCACTTCTTGGTCTGGTTCGAGCTGGAACAATTCCTCAACCGTCGTGCCGAGGATGCGAGCGAGCTTTAGGCTCACCGCCGTGTTGGGGACATAGAGTCCAGCTTCAATGGCATGAATTGTCTGGCGGCTGACGCCGGCTTCCGCCGCCAAATTCGCCGCGGAAATCGCTCGTTTGGCTCTCAATTGCGCGAGATTCGTTAGTACCTCGATTGATTGCATTCGTGCCTCGTGGCAAAATAGCCTGTACTGTATACGCGACTCATGATACGGATACGAGGGGAAATGCACAAGAGGGAATGGCGGACTCGCGATAAGGGTGCGGCAATTGCACCGATTGGCCTGATTCACACGCCCTTCAAACATGCTGAGGGAACACCGATTCAGGGCATAGCAGGCGAGCGCGCAGAGGGTGTCGTCGAGGTGCTTCCAGATCTGATCGAAGGGTTGCGTGACCTTGAAGGCTTTGATCGGCTGTGGTTGATTTACCATTTCCATCGCGCCTCAGAAGCGCGGTTGGTTGTTCTCCCCTATCTGGACACGACCGAGCGAGGCGTCTTCGCCACACGCTCTCCAGTCCGGCCCAATCACATTGGGATTTCTGTCGTTCGCCTCCTGCGTATCGAGCTGAACCGCTTGTATGTCGCCGACGTGGATATGTTGGATGGAACTCCGCTTCTCGACATCAAACCTTACGTCCCGGCTTTCGATTCCTTTGAGAAGTCTCGTTCCGGCTGGTTGGATGGCAAGTCCGCTTCGACGGTGGTGGCCGATGACCGCTTCGAAGCTGGGAATGCGGACGCTGAGTAAGCGAGCCAAACCTGCGCAGTTTTATGGAGTGTATGCTACTGTTAAGTCCACTAGCGGTTACTTTGCGCCGCCAACCCGGCAACCGACTGGAGGAGAGATATGAAAATTAGTGCGAGAAATGTGTTTGAGGGCAAGGTGCAGAACGTCATCAAGGGAGCTGTCAACGCTGAGGTCACTCTTGCCTTGACGGGTGGGGAGCACATTGTCTCTATCATCACAAACTCCAGCATTGATTCATTGGGTCTAGTGCAGGGCAAGACTGCCTACGCGATCATTAAAGCCAACGAAGTGATCGTCGGTAAGGGCGTGGACGGCGCCAAACTGAGCGCTCGCAATGTGCTCGCAGGCGAAGTGATCAGTTCCCATGACGGAGCGGTCAACAGCGAGGTCGCTATTAAACTGGCCGGCGGCGCTACAGTCATTGCGTCGATCACCAAGGAGAGCGTACACGCGCTCGGGCTGACGCAAGGCGACAAAGTCAGCGCAATTGTGAAAGCGTCCAACGTAATGATCGGCGTTTAGTTTTCCTCCCCTGTAATTGCTGACCCGCGAGTGCGGCGCAAGACTGCCCAAAGGGCGAAACCTCCTGGGCCTCTTGTGCTGCTCCGCGTCTATTCGATTCCTCCTTCGCGGCTCCAACCGAAAACTGGGCGAATTCGATGGCCGTCATGGCCGCATCGCCGCCTGCGAAACGCCATCGGAGAAGCGTGCAATTTTGTGAGACTGTCTTGCATAGCAGACAATAGCGTGATTAAATGACACATATAACACGGTCATTTTCATTTTGGAGGCGATATGAATAAGGCGAAGTTGGCTCTTGCGGCGGTGATACTCTGCTTCTCATCGACACTGGCGTTCGGTCAGGGCGCGGCTGTCGACACTAAAACGCAGCCGAAGACCCCCGATCCCTGCGCAAGCGGCCACGAGTTCGCTACCACCGACTGCGCGCTGACTTGGCACGGCATTACGCTGTACGGCGCGTATGACATCGGCGCCGGCTGGGTCAGCCACGGCCTACCGGAAAACGGCTATAACTATGAAGGCGAATCTCTGGTGAACCGAAACGGCTACCAACATCGATTCCTCGTCGCGCCGAACAACCTGTCGCAGACGGGGTTTGGCATCCGGGGCAGGGAAGAGTTTCTGCCTGGCTGGTCCGTCGTGTTCAACGCTTCAACTGGCATTAATCCGCAGTCCGGCCTGCTGGCCAACGCGTCAGAAACCGACATCATCAACAACGGCCTTCCGAGGGCCAGCTATTCGATAGCCATCGACGGCGCGCGCGCGGGCCAACCCTTCAATGACGAATACTATGCCGGTATATCGTCCAAGAATGTCGGCACCCTGACCTTCGGTCGTCAGCGCGCTCTCGGCACCGATGCGATGCTCCTTTACGATCCGGCAGGCGGCTCCTATGCCTTTTCCTACATCGGGTATAACGGCACGATGGCCGGCGGCGGCGACACCGAAGACACCCGTTGGGACGACGCCGCGAAGTATCGCCTCACCTATGGGCCGGCCCACTTCGGTGCGATGTATAAATTCGCCGATGGCTCTGGCGGCTGCTACTCGGGCTTGGCAGGTTGGACTGCTGCCAACTGTACGCCGGAATCGGCGCATAACAACGCCTATGGATTCGACCTTGGCGGAGCCTACGCCAAGGTCTCCGGCGACCTAATCTTCCAACACTACAATCAGGCGATCAGCGTGTTGAATCCCTTGCTGGGGCCTCAAAGTCTGGCGGCGACCTATCAGTCGACCACGGACAGCATCAATACAAACCAAATTACCGGAGCCAATCTGATCGCCACGAGCAACACCCTATATGGCATCGTGACCGACAACAACGCAGTTATGGCCGCTGCCAAGTATTCGTCGGAGGCGATCAAGGTTTTTGCCGGCTACGAATACATCTGGCAAAATAATCCCAAGAACCCGCTGGGCGTTGGCGCCTCCGATCAGGGCGGTTATTTTATGAGCGGGGTCGAAGACAACAATCTTGATTCTGAAAAGTTGGTGCAGATCTGGTGGACAGGCGCGAAGTACACCTGCCGCAAAAAGACCGACGTCACCTTCGCTTGGTATCAACAGCGGCAGAACGATTTCCGTAGACCGCCGACCTGCTCGGCCGCAGCCGGATTCCGCGCGTCCTGCGCGGGCACCCTCAACGAAGGGTCGCTCTATTTGGATCATCACTTCACCAAGCGTTTCGACTCTTTTGCCGGAGTTGCGTATTCCTACGTGAGCGGCGGTCTGGACATCGCCATTCCTCATGGCCCTGGCGTTCCCTTTTTAAACGACAACAACCTTGCTCCGACAGTCGGTAGCCGTTTCGCCTTCTGATCGTTTCCGCGGCGGGCTCAGTCGAGAGCCCAACGTGGGTTGTGTTTCATCCTATTTCTCGAACTGGTTTAATCGAGTGGACAAGACTCAGAGCGAACAGACGCACAGGATATGACTAGGAGAAGGCTTGAGACCGAGTTCGGATGTTGGAGGAAATCGAATGCCGTTTTGCAGATTCGCCGCGCTTGTCACGTTCGCGGCCATGCTCGGCGTGTACCCTGGCTCAGCGCAGACAGAGCTGACCATCTCGGCGGCGGCCAGCCTGAAGGATGCGCTTACGGAGACAGAGATTGCTTATAAGCAAAGCCATGCCAACGTGGACCTCAGCAATAACTTTGGTTCCTCGGGAACTCTGGCCACGCAGATCGACCAAGGTGCGCCGGTGGACGTTTTTCTATCGGCCGCCGCAAAGCCGATGGATGACCTTGCAGCCAACGGGATGATCGTTATAGGCACGCGTCGCAATCTGTTGAGAAACGCACTGGTTCTGATTGCACCGCTCGATTCGAAGCTCCGCGACTTTCAGGGACTCACTAACAAATCAATCCGGTTGATTGCATTGGGCGATCCGGCCAGCGTTCCGGCAGGCCAGTATGGCAAGCAGACTCTTTTGTCTCTTCATCTTTGGGACCAGGTCAACGCAAAGTTTGTGTTGGGAAAAGATGTCCGCCAGGTTTTGACTTATGTAGAAACCGGCAATGCCGATGCTGGCTTGGTGTATGCCACCGACGCACAAGCTTCGAGTAAGGTTCGAATTGTTGCAACTGCTCCTGAATCCGCGCATGACCCGATCGTTTATCCCGTGGCAGTTATCAAAGGAAGTCGCAACGAACAGGCTTCGCGCAAGTTTGTCGAGTTTCTCCGCAGCCCGATGGCCCAAGCGATCTTTGTGAATCACGGGTTTACAATAGCAGCACCGTGACACTGCCCATCGATTATTCGCCGCTGTGGATCTCGCTGGCCACTACTTGCGTGGCAACAGTGGCGACGTTTTTTCTGGGAATGTTGGCTGCAAGGCTGATGTATGGCGTACACGGCATCCTTCGCGCCCTTCGCGTATGGATCGACGGCCTTCTGACGCTGCCGCTGGTTCTCCCTCCAACTGTTGTCGGTTTCTTTCTGCTGTTGCTGCTCGGAAGGCGCAGCCTGATCGGCCATGCACTGGGAAAGATTGGCATCGTGATTGTGTTCTCGTGGCCGGCAACGGTGATTGCCGCGACCGTCGTCGCTTTTCCGCTGATGTATCGCACCACCCTCGGCGCATTTGAGCAGGTAAATCCAAATCTTCTCGATGCCGCTCGCACTCTTGGAGCTTCGGAGTGGAGAGTTTTTCGCAGAGTGCTGCTGCCGATGGCTGCGCCGGGTGTGCTGGCCGGAACGGTTCTAGCTTTTGCGCGTGCGCTGGGTGAGTTCGGCGCAACGCTGATGCTGGCAGGCAACATCCCCGGCCGCACCCAGACAATGCCGATCGCTATCTTCTCCGCAGCCGAAGGCGGCGACATGCACGTGGCTTTCTTGTGGGTGAGTCTGATCGTTCTTCTGTCGCTGGCCATCATTCGCTTGCTTCACTGGGAGAGGAAAACCAAAAAGGCGATGCCCGATGAGAAAACTTCGCCCTCGATCCCTGATCGTATTTTGCCGATGCAATTGCCGCGAAGCGCGGGCGAGTCGGCGCGTTCTGCATCGCTGGAGATAAGAGTAGAGAAAGCGCTTGAAACCTTCAATCTTGAAGTTGGATTCTGCGCGGGCAGGGGCGCGCTTGGATTATTGGGTGCCTCGGGCGCGGGGAAATCCATGACGCTTCGCATGATTGCCGGTATCGTCGCACCGGATCGCGGGCGCATTGTTCTCAACGGCCGCATCCTTTACGACAGCGCAACTGGCGAGAAGATTTCTGCCGCACAGCGAAAGATAGGAGTTGTCTTTCAAGACTACGCGCTGTTTCCGCGGATGACGGTGACGGAGAATATCGGCTTCGGGTTGACCAGGTTGCCGAAGCGTGAACGGCAGGCGCGCGTTCTTCAGCATCTTGAGCGGATGCACATTGCAGAGCTTGCCAATCGTTATCCGGCGGAGATTTCAGGTGGACAGCGGCAACGCGTAGCTATTGCGCGGTGCATGGCTATCGAACCTGACGCCCTGCTCTTCGATGAGCCGTTTGCAGCGCTTGATCCGCATCTTCGGCGGCAGACGGAAGAGCAGTTGCGCGAGACACTAGCCGCCTATAACGGCGCGGTGATCTTTGTGACGCACGACATGGAAGAGGCGTTCCGCTTTTGCAGTGATCTTCTCGTGCTGGACAGCGGCAAAGTAATTGCCAGCGGCCCTAAACATCAGCTCTTCGAGCGTCCAAAGACTGTTGTGGCGGCGCAGTTAACTGGTTGCAAGAACATCGCTCCGGCTCGGCGTGTGGCTGCTAATCGTATTGCAGTGAGTGTGTGGAATTGCGAATTGAGAACGGCCGACCCTGTTCCCGATACGCTAACCCATGCCGGCATCCGCTCGCATCAAATTGTGTTTCAGATTGCTGCGAACGACGAAAACACGTTTCCCTGCTGGCTGCTTGCGACTAGCGAAGCGCCGCATGAGATGACGCTCTATCTGCGATTGCACGCAACGCCTCAGCCTGGTGATTCGCCACACTTGCAGGCCGACGTACCCAAGGATCTTTGGCATACGCTCAGCGCCACCCCGCAGCCGTGGCGGGTGAGGCTCGATCCCGGAAGGCTTTTGCTGCTGGAGGGATAGAGAGCCGCAGCCCAGCATCAACGACTTGAGAATGAAAGAGCTTAGAGGTTGGCCGTTCGGGATTTCAATGTTTTCCTTATGCGGTCTTCATTGACCGAGCATGAATTGTCTGCCAAAATATGCCTACGACCCGGAGCGTTGCAAACATACTGGCATCTGGCACGCAAAGCCAGAGCGGGTGGACGATTCTCTTATTCCCGTGTTTGAGCAATCCAACTCCGTATTGCAGATTCAGTCAGCCATCTTTTTGCCTTCACACGAAAGGAGGCGAGACGTGTCGAACCAGGACGAGGGCTCCAGTCGCGAACGTGCGATGCAATCGAGCAGTCGCGCAAATTCCGCACTCATGGGAATTTACGAGATCTCGAAGCTGCTCACGCGTCCTGCTCGCCTGGAGATGGCGCTCTCTGGGGTCATCAATCTTCTAGCCAGTTTTTTAGACATGAACAATGGCCTGATTGCGCTGCTTGACGAAGGGGATCGGACCTCGATGGTCGTCGGCGCAGGGTGGAGCGAGTCGACAGCTAGAGAACATTTTGAGCGGCTCCCAGAACAAGCGGTGGGACAGATCGTTGTCTCAGGGATGCCACTGGTCGTGCGTAATATTGCTGAGAGTCCCCTCTTCGGTGATTGGAGCGAGTTGAACTCTGGCGATCCCTCCATTCAGAGATCGTTTGTCGGCGTTCCGATTAAAGGAGATAACCGCACGATCGGCACGATCATGATCGAGAGGCTCGATGGAAACTCCTCTCCGCACACGCTTGATGAAGATGTACGCTTTTTGACCATGGTTGCCAACCTGGTGGGCCAGTCCGTTGCACTGCAAACGCTAGTTGCCAGAGATCGCGAACGGCTGATGACTAATAGTCACCGGCTTGAAAAGGAGTTGGAGCAACGTACCGAGTCTAAGCACGAAGGAATCGACTGGATTATCGGCGAAAGCGTGGCAATTCGCGAAGTGGTTGAGAAGATTCAGCAGGTTGCGCGGTGCAACCTGCCAGTTCTGCTCTGCGGAGAATCAGGTACCGGCAAGGAACTGTTTGCGCGCGCCATTCACGAGTATTCCCCACGCAACGAGAAGCCCTATATCCGAGTCAATTGCGCGGCGCTCTCTGAGACAGTTCTCGAATCGGAGTTGTTTGGTCACGAGCGCGGGGCTTTTACGGGCGCTATCGGATTGCGCAAGGGCCGCTTCGAGATGGCTGACGGAGGGACTCTCTTTCTCGATGAAATCGGAGAGATTTCGGGTGCGTTTCAAGCCAAGCTGCTGCGAGTGCTGCAGGAGGGCGAGTTTGAGCGTGTAGGTGGCGGCCGCACCATCAAGGTCGATGTGCGGCTGGTGGCAGCAACCAACCGGAATCTGGAAGCAGCAGTGCTCGCAGGGCAATTTCGTTCTGACCTCTACTATCGCATTAGTGTGGTGCCCATTTTTCTTCCGCCGTTGCGAGAGAGGCGCGAGGATGTTGGGATGTTGGCTAAGGAGTTTTTGCGCCGTTTCAATGAGGAACATGGCGTCTCGCTCACTCTCTCCAAACGCGCAATGGACGTGCTGAGCGCTTGCGACTTCCCAGGCAATGTTCGCGAGTTGGAGAGTTGCGTAAAGCGTACGGCGGCGCTGGCAAAAGACTCCGTGATCGTGGTGGAGGATTTTGCTTGCAGCAATGAGAGTTGTCTTTCGCTCGTGATGGGCAAGTCCATGAACAGGATGCAGCAGCAACAGGCGGGCTATGTACCACTCCCTGTCTTCTCGCCGAAGCAAGAACGCACTTGGCCGGTACACAGGATTGCTGAGCGTTCGAGCGTTGCTGCTGATAACGACATCGAAACCGCCAAGCCTTTGGAAGGCTCAAGCAGCACACAAGACGACGCTACTGAACGCAAGCGCCTGGTCGATGCCATGGAGAGGTCCGGTTGGGTTCAAGCCAAAGCAGCACGGATACTGGGTTTGACGGCTCGCCAAATGGGTTATGCGCTTCGAAAACACAGCGTGGAGATCAAACGGTTCTGATCCTTCTCTAGACTCTAGACGATTCTTCCTCGTGCAAATTCCATCGCTCGATTGCATTGAAAACACTGCTCCGATATTCGAGTTGCGATGGCCGATTCGCGACAAAACGTTGTGTATCTAGTCTAGTGTCAGGATTACGACACAAACAAAACACCCGTAAGACGTGCATTATCTGCGAGATCAACTTTGGCCGCTGAGTTGCAACAGACCTTTGCAATACCCGCAGTCCGGGGCACTCCAACACAATGGAGGATGCAATGGAGCTTGGCACTCGAAAGGCCGTCGCACAGTTGCTCGTGATGCAGCCAGCTCTTCCTGGGAGCGGACAAAAGGGCTGCGGTACGAAAAGCGGAAGCGGCAAGTCCGGTTGCGGCTCGGCCGCCGGACAAGGCGATCTGTCGCCGGAGATATGGGCAAAGGTAAAGAATCATCCCTGTTACAGCGAAGAGGCGCACCATCACTACGCGCGCATGCACGTGGCTGTCGCTCCAGCCTGTAACATCCAATGCAATTACTGCAACCGCAAGTACGATTGTTCGAATGAATCCCGGCCGGGTGTTGTGAGTGAACGGCTGACTCCGGAACAGGCAGCCAGGAAAGTGCTTGCCGTGGCTTCGAATATTCCTCAGATGACCGTACTCGGCATTGCTGGTCCCGGCGACCCGTTGGCTAACCCTGAGAAAACTTTTAAGACTTTCGAGCTGGTGAGTCAGACAGCTCCGGATATAAAACTTTGTCTTTCGACCAACGGACTTATGCTCCCTGACTACGTCGATAGAATCCGGGCGCTCAATATCGATCATGTGACCATCACTATTAATATGATCGATCCGGAGATTGGAGCAAGGATTTATCCGTGGATCTACTACAACAAAAAGAGGTACGAGGGAGTTGAGGCAGCCAGGATTCTGAGCAAGCGCCAACTGCTGGGCCTCGAAATGCTGACCGAGCGCGGCATTCTCTGCAAGGTGAATTCGGTGATGATTCCCGGCATTAACGATCATCATCTGGCGGAGGTCAACAAGGCAGTAAAGTCGCGTGGCGCGTTCCTGCATAACATCATGCCCTTGATCTCCGCACCAGAACACGGCACCGTCTTCGGTCTCAACGGAACACGCGGGCCGACTGCACAAGAGCTAAAGGCTTTGCAGGATTCTTGCGAGGGAGAGATGAACATGATGCGCCATTGCCGTCAGTGCCGTGCGGATGCAGTGGGTCTGCTAGGCGAGGATCGCAGCAATGAGTTCACAAGGGAAAAGGTCATGGAGATGGACGTTCACTACGATCTGGAGATCCGTCAAGCGTATCAGGAGGAGGTGGAGAGGCAACGCGCAGCTGTGGTTGCGGCTAGAAATGAAGGGCTGAAGGCGCTCGCAGGCAACGAAAGCAACATCACCCTCTTGATCGCTATTGCAACCAAGGGTGAAGGCCGCATCAACCAACACTTCGGTCACGCCAAAGAATTCCAGGTGTATGAGGTCAGTACTTCTGGAGTCAAGTTTGTAGGTCATCGCAGGGTGGATAACTACTGTCAGGGCGGATTCGGCGAAGAAGAAAGTTTGGAAACTGTGATCCGTGCCATCAATGACTGCACCGCCGTGTTTGTCTCACGGATCGGCAACTGTCCCCGAGAAGGGCTGCTGAAAGCCGGGATTGAGCCGGTGGATCGCTTCGCACTCGAATATATCGAGCAGTCCGCACTTACCTATTTCAGAGAGTATCTTGAGCGTGTACGAAGCGGAGAAATCGAGCATCAGCGGCGCGGCGATGCAGACATCCGGCAAGGTGCACTTATCGCGACTTAATCAACGGGACGCTCTTCGATGCGGCGGTGGAGATGAAAGAGACTGAGAAGTTGAACATGGAACTGACCCCTGCGGCAGAGAAGCTTATTCGCCGCATGATGCGATGCGCAACGGGCCCTAACTCCGGCTTCAGGCTCAAGGTACGGCCAGGTGGATGCTCCGGACTCGCCGTAGAGTTCGATCTTGCTTCTGAACCCGAAATGAGTGAGGTTATTTGGACTCATTCAGAACTGCGCATCTTCCTCGACAGCGCGAGTTACCTCTTACTGAATGGCGCAGTAGTGGACTTCATCGACAGCCGTTCGCTCACCGGATTCGTTATTACAACACCTGGGGAAACCGCAAAAGCGTGCTCGCCCGCCCCGACGCTCGTTCCGGTTGACGCGCTTGTCCGGCGCTGAGTTAATGGGGAGGAGGGACGCATGTTGCTGCGCAAACCGGAGAAAGCACTCGACTGGCAGGGGCGCGAAGTGTGCTGCGACGGCTGCGTTCACCGTGAATTGAGTCGCGAAGATCGCTGCCGAAAAAAGCATATCTGCGTCCAGGACCGCTCCCCCTTGCGCATCGAGGCTTTCTTCAAGACCAACCCCGGCCTGGCCAACGAGTTTCTTTCTCATTCCTACTTTGAGGTGCGCGCGGCAGCTGCGAAATACGCCGACGTCTTTCGGCTGACTGCCTTGCTGAACGATGAAGACGAATCTGTCCGATTGAATGCTGCCCTGCGGCTTCCCCGCCGCTTTCTGCTGCGCCTCCGCGATGATCCGAACCGCGAGGTGCGGATTCGTATAGCTTCGCACCTCGAGGGCGAGGAACTGATGCCTATGATGTCGGATCCAGATTACTTTGTGCGTCAAATCGTTGCGCAGCGTATTGGAGTGCCGCAACTGAGATGCATGATCGACGATCCCGACCCTGAGGTGCGTCGTGCCGTCGCGCAGCGAGTCTCTCCCGAGTGGCTCTTTCTGATGGTGGACGATCCTGATGCTGCGGTGTGTCTTGCGGTTGCCGAGCGTCTGACCCCTGCGCAGTTGGTGGCATTGCGTTTTCATCCCGACATTCGCGTTCGCCACGAGGCAGCGGGACGAGTTCCCATCGGAGCTTTGGAAGCTATGCGCAGAGACGTGGATCCGCTGGTTCGCGAGCGGGTCGAGGAAAGGCTGATTGAGGCCAAGAACCTGCTCTCAGACGACCACGCTGTTCTTCAGATGAAACCAACGTACCGGGAGGAAAGGAGGCATTAAAATGTCGAAGATCGTACGCGACGGCTGGATTATAGAGTTGGATGGACCTCCTCAATTTGAATACGGACAGAAGGTTCGGTCTAAATCCATGGTGCGTAACGACGGAACATTCCCAGGAAAGGATATCGGCGATGTTCTCGTCAAGAAGGGCGAGGAAGGATATGTCATCTCGATCGGAACTTTTCTTCAGCAGTACTACATCTACGGTGTTGAGTTTCTTGAGAGCGGTTTTCGCGTGGGAATGAGACGAAAAGAATTGGAGTCTATTGATGCTCTTATGGCGGGAGGAAGAGCATGATGGAAGCCAGTGTACCGCGTTATGAATGGGGGCAGCGGGTGCAGGCCGCCGCGGACCTGCTCAATGACGGATCGTATCCAGGGCAGCCATCGGACGCTCTGCTGGTTCAAGGTGGTGAAGCCGGAGAAGTTGTGCAAATTGGACGTCACACCGACTCGGGAACAGTTGTCTACATGGTTGAGTTCGCGCTCAATCGAATCGTAGGATGCTTCGAGCAGGAGCTAGAGCCGTGGCAATCGAATGGAGGGGCGCAGTGAAGGTCATGATTCGCAGAAATAACTCCGGTGTGCTTTCAGCTTATGTAGCAAAAAAGGACCTGGAAGAACCAATCGTAGAAGTCGAAAAGCCAGAGATGTGGGGAGGCGTGGTCACGCTGGCCAATGGATGGCGGCTTGAGTTACCCGCAATGAGCGCTGCCACAACTTTGCCAATCACGGTGGAAGCGCGGAAGCTGTTGGAAGACGAGGTGCCGGCTTGAATGTCAACCCGCTGGATTCGATTGCAGAAGCATTCGACAGCGGCAATGCTATTCCTTTTCTTGGTCCGGGAGTACTGTCCTTTGATAATGAAGGGGGCCAATTACCTGATTCACATAAGGCCCTTGT